>JGI25130J35507_1000031_pt1 | contig 56614 bp, 90 predicted proteins | sample ETNvirnome_2_300_FD_35507 | JGI IMG/M metagenome (IMG submission 35507)
TGAATCGAACACCTTGCCACAAGGTTTGGAATCTTGCGTGGATCCAGTCCACATTAGGCTACGACCTCAGAAAAGCGAGAAAAAGCAACGAAAGGTTTGGTTTCATTTAATGGTTGAAGTATCTTTCGTCTGTACTTCGCTTAGTGGCCACTAGAGGGATCGAACCTCACTCTGACATGTTCCTCTAACTTATCGGAACACACCTGACACCCATGCCCGGCCGTATATCATCTCAACACTTTGAAACCCCTAAAGAACTTTCGGTCCTCTCCATACACTGGAATGGATGCTGCTGCAGTCATCTGCATTCCGATGTCAGGTTCAAAGAATGGTTTCATTGAGATGCCATTGAGTGCGATGTCATTCACCGCTTCTTTCAAGGCATCCTCATCCTTGACACCTAGAAGCACCATAAAACAGGTATCTTCCGGTGTCGTGCCCATCTTTTCCATGATTCCACCCATCTCTAGGCTTGCATGGCAGGCTTGGACTGCCTGATAAGACTTATCAAGATCCTTTCTAACTAGTACGTAAACGTAGGGGTTGCCCTAATGCATTTCTTTCTCCTTGGTATTCGCAGAGGGACTCGAACCCTCATCATCGGGTTTAGAATCCGCTGCTCTTCCTTTGAGCTATGCGAACAGTTGCACAGGTACTAGGATTCGAACCTAGAATAGAAGCTTCAGAGGCTTGCGTGATGCCGTTTTCACTATACCTGTATCTTGATCAGTTCTTACGTTTGGCTTCGTAAGCAAACTCTATGATACTACCAGCTATCTGAGTTATCAACTCATCTTTTGTCATAATATCACCTTCGATCTTTCCTAGAGATTCACATACATGTGTAAGAAGAGGCATGGATACCGCCAAATCAACATGAGGATTCCCGTCATCATCTGTCGTGATGCTTATGTCAAATAGTGATACCGGATCATATTTCATAGTGTATCCTACTGGACTTGAACCAGTGGTCTCTAGCGTGTCGAGCTAACGCTTTACCAAGCTAAGCTAAGGATATGTGTGGGAGACTAGCTCCCCAAGGCTTATGCCTCGATATTTGTTTCTGGCTTTAGCAGATCCATGAGGTTGTCGAGAGCACTCCCGATCTCCTTGGCCTGCTCCAGCTCATCGCTTACACCCTCGGTGACACCACGAGCTTCAAGAAGACGAGGTCCGAAACGATCCAAGGTCTGTTCAAGAGTCAAGTTCTGATCAGTGATGGCATCGCTAGCCTCCTTGATGATACTTTCAATCTTCTCAGAGGTCTTCTCGATCTCTACAACTTCATCGATCCACTCTTCAACGAGAGAGAGGTCAGAGATGTTATGAATATCAGTATCTGGCATCACTTCGACAAGACACTTGCCAGCAAGACGAGTCTTGAAGAGACTCTTTACAGCATGAGCAGTCTCCTGATCAGTGCAGATAAAGAGAAAGGGGGTGCCTGCGTTGTTTGTAACGATAACTAAAGAAACCTTACTCATTGTCTTTTCTTGCTTGTTCGGCTTCATCAAGCCGAGCTAGATGAGGCTTGATCCACCTCATGTGTGTTAATGCTTTCTGTTCCGCCAAGAAAGTACCACCCTTTGTGTCTTCGACAGGGATTGGATACTCAACATTGGTTTCATCCACCTGATAAAACAAGTTTTCATCTCGATAAAAAGTAAACCGAGCCAGTCGTTCGTTCCTGACCAGATCGGTCATTGTATAGTTTTTCATAGTGATCCTGGAGGGAGTCGAACCCTCAACCTCTGGAATTTGAACCCAGCTCCTCTGCCAATTGGGATACAGGATCATCTCTTGAATTTCACTAAGAAAGAAAGATAGTTTTCTATGTAGATCTTTTCTATCTCTCTTGTTAAGCTTCCGGATACCTGTTGGCAGCCCAAGCTCGTACAACACGTTTTCTTTCACTGTTTGTAAGGTGGTCGAGCATAGTCTTGCCAACCAAATGATCCATCTCATGCTGTACTACTCTTGCCTCTAAGCCTCTAAATGAGGAGAGGTATTGTTCACCTTTCGGACACCGATATAATACCGTTACTCCTTCTGGTCTTGCTATCTTGATTCTTAAGCCAGGAAAGGATAGACATCCTTCTTCAAGCTCTATGCTCTCATCTGTTTTGTTCTCAAGTCTTGGATTGATGAGCGTGGTCTGTCCAAACCCAGCATCCATCACAACGATCTGCTTGCTGACTCCTATCTGGTTCGCTGCCAACCCAATACCGCTTGCAGCATACATCAGCATGCCCATCCTGTCTACGACTCTTTGGAGCTCATCTCCAAAGACCTCAACAGAATCGCACTCTTTTAACAGAGCTTTGTCCGGAAAAGTCTTGATCACTTACTGCCCTTAAAATTTTTTACACTTTTCAACACTCGCGCGCGTTCTTCTTCGGTAAACAAAGAGAACAGTGCCCGAAGATAAAATTTCTCCGCTGCAGTACGACAATATTCATTAGCAAGAAAATCCATGCTCTGAATAAATGTCATTGAATCATAGGTCTCTTGCTTAAGAGTTTTCTCTGCAATCAGAAGCTTGAAGATTTTCTTCAGCTTTCCTTCAAGGACTGCAGTCTCTCCAACAGTCAAGGCATATAAATCTTTGCTGCTATCGGTCATGAATCCTCTCGTGAGCCCACGGTCAGAATTGAACTGACGATCTTCTCCATACCAAGGAGGTGCATTGCCTCTATGCTACGCGGGCTTGTTGCTGTCTTCTATCAACTCAACCAATTCAAGATTGATCTTCTTAATTTGGTCAGCGATATTAGATATCTCATCATCCCATATCATTGGGATTCTATGGCTTGTTGATCGAGCAACATCAGATCTGTTGTTCAAGCCTCGAACATACATCTCCAAGCCTTTAAGCTTGGCAACCTTAAGTGCTAGTTGAATATCAATACTCATAGTAGCGCGACAGAGAATCGAACTCTGATTAGAGGCTTGAAAAACCTCCGTCCTAACCGTTAGACGACCGCGCCTTGATCCTCGTCTTCACCCCATCCAAACTTCTTATCGAGTACGAGTCTCAACATGATGTCTTCCACACAATTGGAAGCGATATGCCAGACATGACGAATATCATACCCGTCATCTACAGCTTCTTTCAAGATGAGTTGTAGATTCTCGCTGATAACCCATTCAAGATCCCGAGCATGGTCCGTCCATTCTTCCCCATCACAAGTGAACAGCTCTTTGGGATCTTCGTCGATCAAAGGACCATCATACATGCTTTCACTCCCATGATGAGTGTACCCATCACTGCTGTTGCTAGTCCAATCCATTTACTGAACTTACTAGCGTTTACCTGATAAAAGTACAGGCCGACCAAAGTCCAGAGCAATGCATACCAGAAAGAATCCATTACTTATCTTTCTTTTTAGACTTCTTTTTGGGCTTCTTCTTGGGTTGGACCAATTTGAAGTTGCAAGAACAGAAGATATCCTTACAAGTACCCATGAAACAATCCATGATATTTGAATCTCTATCTTCTTGAGAGATGTGGCCTAATAGTCCCATAGTACCCCCGGCAGGATTCGAACCTGCACAATCATAATTGACACTTAATACAGGTTCAATTAGCCTAGAAGGGCTGGCGGGAATTGAACCCGCATGTATCCAGTTACTCTTTCAACAGCTTAGGAGGCTAAGGAGATACAACCCCATGAATTGTCCTCAATGTAAAACTTACACAAAGAACCCTAAATTTTGTAGTCGCTCGTGTGCTACTACATTCAACAATCGCTTATCCCCGAAACGAAAGAAACGTAGTTGGTCTTGCGAAAAGTGTGGAACAGAAACAACTTCACGCCGTAAGTTATGTGATTCCTGTCGACCTTTCCTTTCTCTCTTGACCAAACAACAAGCTTTGACTTCAGACACTCAAAAGTATCGCCGTATTCGTGATCACGCTCGTCGAGTAGCTCAGACAGCAGGTCTTCTTGATTGTTGCTTTGTCTGTGCTTATTCAACTCATGTTGAGACTTGTCATATCCAGTCGATCAAAAGCTTCTCTGATACTACAAAAATCTCGGTTATCAATGCTCTTAGTAACTTAGTAGGACTTTGTCCCAACCATCACTGGGAGTTTGATCACAGCCTGCTGAAGCTACCTATCCGCTAGACTACGAGGGCATATCAGGGCAGACGAGCCAACCTCACAGTATCAATGTGAAAAGTCTTCTCATCGTCCAACGCCTTGTCTGTTTCGATTCCCCACTCCAAGGCTATCGACTCACAATCCTCAAGGCTGAGAGGAAGCCAATCATTATGATAAAGAGTGGCATTCACTCCTCTGCCCTTACCAAAGCCATGGGCAATGGCATTCCCAATAAGAAGTTGCAGGTCTGCAACTCTTGCATTGTTGACTTGATCAAGAGCGTCACCTCTGTTTGGCCAAGCAAAATTGGTATCAGCCAAGACTTCAAAGGATGATCTTAGATTATGGGTTATTGTGTCTCGATAGACACCAGTGGAAGGTTCGATCAATGAAACATCGAAGTGTTCACAGGTACTGCGAAGAAACTCCAAGCCGCCAGATACATAGGAGTGATTGATATGCCAAGCGAGTACGCTCTCTTGTCCAAATGCAATTCGTGCGATACCAAGGGCCACAACACTTCTGATGTCACCTTGCTGTCCCATCGCAAGCTTCCATCTGCCCAGCTCTTTGCACTGTCGACGAAGCTCGTTCACCTGGCCTGTAATCAGGGCCTTGATAGTCATTGCTCTTCCTTTGTTGGAGTCGATCCTGAGACTCGAACTCAGTTTTTCGGGTTTGCAATCCGATGCCTCGTCCGCTTCGGCATGATCGACTTAATCGCTTGAGTCTACCTTGTAGACATACTTACACGTCGTACACTTGTATTGCATAAGACAGTTTCCAATGGTGACACCCTCTTGTTTATGCCCAAGCTTTCTACAAGCTTTGGTCGTTGGATGGTCATAGTTATACTCGGACCAACCATTTGCAAAGCCTAGATTGGTATACTTTTCTTCAGCCATTTTCTTTATCCTGGTTATACACCAACTGTTACCGCACGGCTTCGTACAGTAGGAACACTTATCCATAGCGGAAGGTAGAGGAGTCGAACCACCAGCTTTCGCCGCCTTCGGGTTCAAACCGAATTGCCTGCCACCAAGCGGTACCTTCCTAAATAATACAATCTATTCTGTCTTGTGTATCGTCTGCGGTCAGGCTTTTCAAGACTTCTCTTTCCTTATCAGAGAGCATCATCACAGCTCTACCTGGCAGACACCTCTCTGGTATCTCTTGTCCTGCGTCGACAGCTCTCTGATACTGTCTGGTTTGTGGGTTCCCAGTCATATGACCAAGAGCATAACCCATTCTTGTCAGTCTCAAAAAGATCTGACGTGGTGTCTTATCTAGCATCACAGTAGCTGCAATCATCTCTGTAACATGCTCTATGACACTCCAGACTATTCTTCTGCAGCATCACATTGACCTTGTCCTTCCAACACTGACGAGCTCTTTCACTGTCTTCGTTCCCACGAAGACAAGAACACATCTGAGTTGAAGGATAGGAGTATACACTACAGTCCTGAGTCGATGCACATCCTTCGAGCAAACTACTCAGAAGGAGGAGCATTGCAAGCAGCAAGCTCTTCATCGCACCACTCCTGTAAGCAAGCGGAGTAAACCTTCCTGCCAGATTTTAATTCTTCAACACACAATAGCTCAGCACATGAGCCAATGTCCTTTACCAAATCTTGGTCTTCTTCTGAGAGCTTATCCAGCTCACTTTGAAGACACATTGGATTTGCATTCGGGCATAAATGCGGAAGTTTGGAGAAAAAGGCACCACAAGTACCTTCGTCCTTGATAGGATTTTCGAACTCTTCATAGTGAGGAGAGATCACCTTAGGTGATCCAATGATGAATTCTCCTTCTCTCAAGTCCGTGATGTCAAGACCTCTTGTCGTTGCCAAGTCCGAACCAAGATCAGCTACCTCTGCCTGACATCGGTTGATAAAATCCCAAATATCAGAAGCTGGAGTGTTGAATGCCCAGCGAGCTGCCGTCGAGGTACGAGTCACGACACCAACAACGGCTCCATTTTGAGCGAAGCTGATACCGCCGCTACCGCCTTTCCAAACACTCGTGTCTGTAATCAAGCCTCTGGGATAGAGACCTCTGGTGTTTTCTTTTACCTGATACCCTGCAACGATGCCTTTGCTTAGAATCTGATGAAATTCATCACTGTTCCCAATAGTCCATACTTCCATCCCCACAGGAGGATCTTCAAGTGAGACGGAGGCGATGTAACCTTCTTCCAAGCCAAAGTTCTCTTTGACACCTGCTTCCTCTATAGCCAAGAGGACAATATCCCATCGTGCATCAAAGCAGATAGGTAGAGCATTGATCCCCTTTCTCCACATCCTCTCTTCGGGTGGCTCTACAACAGGAGAGACTACAATTCTGGTGGCGAAGGAAGCTCCGCTCTTGCTTTGTTGATTTCTGTCCCACAAGATATGCCAATCAGAAAGAACCAAGACATATTTCTTCGTAGAGTCGAGTCCGACCATCACTCCAGTACCAGAAGACATACCTCTGAATTGACTTTCGTCTTCCGGCTTTGCGTAGCTATATACATGAACTACGCTTCTCTTTGTCTTTTCAAGGACTTCGGAGACGTTTAAGCTTTCTACTGAAGGGGAGATGGAATGAAAACGTGATGCCGTACAGCCTGTGCTGCATCCAGACAAGAGATAAAGTAAGGAAAAGAGAAGAGCATATATTTTCATCCTTAAATTCTCTCATAATGCTAGAGATTATTGCAAACTATTTGTCCGCGCGGTGGGATTTGAACCCACATGCACCAATTACCCTGAGATAACGCACCGCTTATAAGACGGCTGGGATACGCGCAGTTAAGATCCTATTGAGCTTCCAGCTTGACGCTTCCCCATGTCCAGGGCTTATACCAAACAGTTGCACTTACTTCGTTGGCAACCGCATTGACCTTCCAATTTTTGGCACCGCATTGTGGACATGGAGATCCACCAGCAAGGCTGGGGTATTTAGATACATAGATATGTTTAAGATAATGAACAGGAGGATTGATGTATTTACAATCTATACAGATGTCTACGCTAATGAACATGATTGGCTCCTTTACACACAAAGGTCATGGTGCCATCAGATTCATGAACCACGGCTTCGCCGTGCTTGCAGTGGACAGCTACCTCAAAAGTCTCTGTCCTGTAAACATGATGATCCTTTAGAACATAGTTCCCACTAGGAACATAACAAGAAGATAGTAGGTGAGCAAGAAGAACAGCGAATGCAATGAGAAGTTTTCTCATGATGATTCCTTTTTTTTTTGGAGCGGGCAGAGAGACTCGAACTCTCGTAGCTAGCTTGGAAGGCTAGAGCCTAAACCACTCGGCCATGCCCGCAATCTGTAGTAATAAGTTAATAAACTTTTAAACTACTAGTACAATTTTGTTATGGCACATCCAAGAAATCCTAAAAACTGGTGCTCTTGTGGAGCTAGATGTAAAAATTCAGCAAGCAATCTTTGTCAGACCTGCTGGTCTTTAAAGACGGCCGCTGAATACGGAGAAAGAACAATTAAATCCCTTCCTCATACATCTGCTCGACATAGGTATCAAAATCTTCGTAATCATGCTCAGCGTATTGTTAAGCTTCTTAAATGGCCAATGATCTGCAAGGTATGTAGTTATTCAAGCCATGTAGAAATTTGTCATCGAAAAGGAATCGCTTCTTTTTCTGAAGAAGCTAAGCTTTCGGAAGTCAATGCACCAGATAATCTAGTACTTTTATGTCCCAATCACCATTGGGAATTGGACAATAGACTTCTCATCTTGCCCAGATAGAGAGAGGATCGGGTTACAAGCAAGCCCGTACGTACGTAGGCCAATCCTGCCTTAACACACCCTATCCTCTACCAGTATCCCGACAGAGTATTGATCTCTGGTTTCTAGATTGAGAATCTAGGGTCCTATCCATTAGACGACCGGGACAAACGATCTAGTCGCCATGATGATCAACAGGGACGTATCCTCTGTCTCTCATGATTTCAACTAGTTCTTCATAGGAGTATGGCTCGTAGTTTGGGTGGGTGTCAACACCCACATCAATTCTACGTACTCCTGTATCTGGAAAGGTACCATGACAATGTCCGTGAAGCTGCCAAGCTCCACGATGCATGCCATTCCATGAGGCGATAGGATAGTGGCACATCACCACCTTTACTCCATCTGGAGTCCTACTCTCATAGTAGTCTCTTGCCCAGTCAAAGCGATGCCAGACTCCCTCAAGGGGTTTGTCATGGTTCCCTTTCATAAATCTGATAGTGCCATTCAATTGGTTTAGAATTTCATGTGCTCTACCCGATCTACCGAACATGAAATCTCCTAGATGATAGACGATAGCTCCCCTCTCAGGGACCTTCTCGTTCCATCTTCTGATCAATTCCTTGTCCATCTCCCATTTATCGACGAACGGTCGATTAGAATACTTGATTATATTCTTATGTCCGAAATGAGTGTCGGACGTGATGAATTCATTTGGTCTCATCTTTACCTCCTATATTATTCAGAGGTTCGAATCCTAGAAAAAATCCAAGTGAATTCTACAGAAAATCGGAAAAAGGTCATGCCCTCATTCCGTCTGTAAAAATTTTTCAGGTTTTAGGTTCCCACAGGACAATATTTGCGTTTGATGTTAATTTCATATCCTCTTCCTAAGCCTTTAAAGAAATCAAGAGCTTTTTGGCCTCGAATCTTTGTATCGTCCTCAAACCATACATAGGCAAGATCCAAGAACTGTTTTTCAACGCCATGTCCGCAACAAGCGAATTTCACCTTGGATAGATTCTTGATACAAGGGTCGTGGCCTGATTCATCATAATTGAGATTGCAATGACCACATGATGTTCTTTGGGGGCTTACAGGTTCATGAGTGTCGGCATAGACCCATTCTCCAAATATACATACGACTTTATGACCACGTACCCAACTAAGTCCCATGATACGATTCCTTTTTTTAGTAGGCCTTCCCGGGATCGAACCGGGGAATTCGGCTGATTAAAAGTCAGGTGCTTTCCCATTCTAGCTTAAGGCCCATGTGCTCATGCTTGGTCGTGAGAATCAAGCATGAGCGAAGATTAGACGCGAGGTCGAACCTTCATATAGTCATATCCACATCCACTACAGAAGTTGTCTCTGTGCTTCCTCTTCTTTCCGCATTCGGAACAGAATTTGGGAGCTTGGGTCGCTACGACCCCAGGAGCCCCTATCATCTTGATCTCAAGTACGGTACTGCCGAGTTCAGTGTCGAATCCGGACTGCATCGTAAACTTCTGATCGCTGAACCCACCTGCTACGGTAGCACCGATCTTTGTTTCTCCATATACAACTCCAAAGTCACCATCCATTGAAGTGTTGCAGTAGACATCATGACCACGGACGGTAGTGGAGCCATAGGTACCTAAACGATCTTTGGTGCTCTTGGTCCAACGACCTTGGTTGTGCCATCCATAATCGGTAGAAGGAGGACTCATCAACCAATTTGGTAGTTCCTTCTCTTTCTTGAACTCCACTCGAATGATTCCATTCTCTGAAGAGTGAGGATCTTGGACGCCAGGGTTGGAAGCTTGAACAAACTTCAGCTTACGACCTTCAGTGAGTGATTCGGTTACGAATCTTTCAATGTTGACAACCTCTCCTGCCTTCAGAATGATGTTGCCATCACCGACAGAACAAAGTGGCGTACCATCTATCGTGATATGCGCTAATGCTCTACGTGCCTTATCTCTGTTTCTAAGCTTGATCTTGTATTCAGATCCGAAAGGAAGAGCTGCTCTTCCCTCGATCTCTCGGACAGGTCGTCCGTCTGCACCCAAGATACTAAGTGCGAATCCGTTACTATACATCATTATTTACTCCGGGCTCCCCAGCTAGCCCTTATTTTGTGCTGGAGTCATTGGAACTCGAGGACCATCGTCTTAGTTGTCCTCGGTACTTGCTGATCTTCTCTACCAACTGACTAAGATACAGTTGGATCTGATGTTTTTGGGAGCTTGAGGGTGGGCGTTTTCCTGATGGGTCCAGTAGGTAGAAGTACAGGAGACTGTGGGCTTTCGCCATCTCCCACCATCCTTTGTCCAGCTGTGCCATCACTTCGGACAACGTAACCACTTGTGTTGTACCTTCCTCTGATCTCTCCTCTGATGACTTGATGATCGAGGATGTGTCCTCCGAGGACGATTTCTCCGATTCTGGTGGTGTATTCTCTGAGGGCATCGTCATAGTTGTTGAAAAAGCAGACAGGAGAGGTGGTGTTGGCTGTGGTTGTCACACTCCAAGCACATTCTTTCTCTGATACAGAAAAAGAGAGCTCCACTTCATGGGCTCTCTCTCCTTTGAATATCGCTTTTCTAAGAAGAAGGATCATCCTTCTTTCCTTGTGGGGTCGGCCGGGTTTCGCAACCAAAGACATTGTTGAGGAATACAGTCAGAAACGGCCGATCCGTTGAAGTAGCTCACTGTCGTACTTCACTTTCGTGAGAAAACCCTCTGTCTATCTAGGGTAACTACCGAGAATCGAACTCGGGTATACGGAATCACAACCCGCTGCCTTAACCACTAGGCCATAGCCACCATGTTATTTAGCTCCAGAGGCTGGATTCGAACCAGCAATCATTACGTTAACAGCGTACCGCATCGCCTTTATGCTACTCTGGAATATCAATTCAATTTCATTGGATCTGTAGGACCCTCAAGCTCCATCAGGTACCCGCCTGCCAAGGTCTCATTCAAGAAGGGAACATCATTCACTTCAGCGAGACACATGCCAAAGAACCTGGCGATCTCTTCTTCGTAGAAGATACCTGCCACCTGAAACTTCACATTGGAGTTCTCAAGGTCTGGCTGAAGCTCCACCGTATCTGTGGCGATGACTGCATAGCCTTCACGCCACTTCACCATTCGAAGATTACACCACTCAGTCTCTTGCTCTTTGTCCTTCATGACTTTCCCTCAATACTCGAGCTTGCCAAGTTCCTTTTGGAATATACGTAGTCACATGTTGATAAGAAAGAATAAGGATATTCTCATCCAAACCTGGATCATACTGTCCTAGCACGGAACGTGCTGCATAATAGACAATATCTCCGGGTTGAATGGTCGCGTCGTCCTGATCTCTGCTATGAAGTGCATTTCGGGTGATACGCCCTGTCTTCAGGACCACACCTTTCATCCAACCTTCATTCATGGACTGAGCGATTATAATACCACCACCAGTCTCTTGACCAGCATCCATCTGTTCTACAAGACAGTACCCATCAAAGGGTTCCATCATGAGTGTTCTGATTCTTTCCTTAAGAGGATACTCAAAAGGGAGATTGTTCTTGATTTGAATCTTCATGCGACACTGAAGGGATTTGAACCCTCGTCTTCATCCTCGACAGGGAAGAGCATTACCTTATGCTACAGTGCCAATTAATGCGAGAAAAAGCGAAAAGAGTGTATTACGCGCTTTAGGCCACTAAGCTACCCCACGATATGCTGTGGGGGTGGGATTCGAACCCACGATCTCGTCCTTAACATGGAAGTAACTCGTCTCTGTACTGCGTATAGTGTAGTAGGAGGGAGTCGAACCCCCAATGCCTCAGCGGCAGGTTTACAGTCTGCTGTACTTCCTATTGTACGTCTACTACGTAAAACCAGGTACTCTATCGATTAAGCTACCTTTCACCCAGCTTTCGCCATGGGCTCATGGATGGGATTCAAACCCACATCTCCTGTAATTTGTACGCCCTCCCGGCATCGAACCGGAGAATTCTGCTGCTTAAAAGGCAGGTGCTTTCCCAATCTAGCTTAGGGCGCGTGATATTACCATCTCTTGACACCACAATAACAATACTGACTGATGCTTCCGCATTCTGGACAGTGGTTATCTGGATCTCTTGGACCTTCTGGCATATTGAATTTCAACATAATCACCTAGTCCGCCAGGGTAGAGTTGAACTACCGTCTCACGCTTATCAGGCGCGCGTCTTAGACCGTTGGACGACAGGCGGATGAAATAGAGAGAAAAAGCGATCAAAGCGTTATCGTTATGCTACCATTACACCATACTCTGCTTTCGCAGAGCACTCGGATTCGAACCGAGACCTTTTAATTTCAAGTTAATTAGAAGTAACTCTAATCTGTACTGCTCTATAGAGCCGCCGGAAGGGATTAAGCCTTCATCTCCCATGTAAAATACGGGGCTCTATATTGAGCTACAGCGGCAAGAATACGAGAAAAGACGAGAAGAGAAATGCTCCCAATGAGCAGTTTCCCCATATAGAGGAGAAACTCGGAGTTGAACCAAGAAGTAACTCTTTTCTGTACTACGTATAGCCACTCGGGTGGGAGTCGAACCGCACGCCTGACAGCCAGCCTGGAACCAGGGGCTATCTGCTCTACACTAAGCTACCGAGTGATGGTGGGTGGTGGGTGCCTGAGAACACCGACCTCCAAGGATTAACTTGGCGCTCTTCACATCTGAGCTACAAACCCGTAATCGTTTAACATCTACAGAAGAAGTCTCTGCACTTTCTACAATACCATAGTAGACCAACTACTACGGCAATTTCAATTCCACATGCAAACTGCATCTTCTTTCCTTTGTCGGTGTAGAAAGATTCGAACTTTCGACCCCATGCTCCCAAAGCATGTGCGCTGCCAGACTGCGCTATACACCGATTCTTGTTTTAATCGCTTTTTTCAGCGCAGAACCAATCTTGAGAAACGATTGGAACTGGATATTCTGAACCACAATCTTCAGAAACCGCCTTCACACCACTTGTAATTCCTGAAGCGACTACCCAAGTGGGAAAAAGAGCGATACATAGATAAAAAGCAAGAAAGAAAAGTCCGATTACTACTCCTGTGATACCTTCTACAAGTGAGTTGTTCTTATTCCTATAAGAATTGTACATATCATACCTTTGATTTAAGAAAGATTCTTTCTTGAAATTTAGTGGAGAAGGAGGGATTTGAACCCTCAACCTTCAGCATGCAAAGCTGCTGCGCTCCCAAATTGCGCCACATCCCCCAATCATATAAATAGAACGGTGTGCTACTACGTCAAGGAGGAATTTAGACCTTACCGTCTCCGGGGTATCTGCATGCTTTCCGCATCTTTAGTATCACGTGCTTTCTTAAGGCGCTTCGCCTCTCTCATTAAGGGTGGCTGCTTCTAGGCCAACCGCCGTTCTGGTGGACATCATGGGAGTTGAACCCACAAATTTAACTGGTGCTCCTATCAGCTTTCGTCAGTCAATTCGCCTTGAATGCCCTTGATTCTTGGATATAGACTTTCTACATATTCTTCTGGCATCGGCTTTTCACGTCGCCAAATAATATAAGAATGTCCAGAACTTGAAGTCCTGGTTCCAATTGGTTCCCAATCTTGTCCGATTGGAAATCCCTCTATCTTATCAATTCTACTTTTATATGCTTCAACGACCTCCCATCTTCTAGGATTTCGTTTCCATTGCTTAAGGGCTTGTTTTCTTGCCCAAATTTCATAGTCTAACTTACCTGGCATAAGACTTTAAGCACTTATCTCTTATGTGTCAAGATGCCAATAGCTTCGGCAGCCTTGTCTTCTGTCAATCCGTCTTGAAAGACGGTATGTACGAATCGATCATAATCGATTCCTTGCATGTCATCAGAATCATCGATCACGACATAGTTGGGCTCAGGTTCCCCTGTGTACCCATGATGGTTGTTCAACCAAGTACGGATACAGGCTCCACGGGTCATATTTGGTGGCCGCTTCCCCGTAACTGAGATGACTTCGCCTTCTACACCTACCTCTCGTAGAATAAGCTTCATCATCTCCCAACCATAGATTCTCCAAGCAGAGGAGACTACGATCTTTGCATCTGTTGCATAAATGATTCGATTAAGATTCTTGACTAGCTGTGGCTTGATCTTGGCATAATGATAGGACATCCTATTCATCTTGCCAGCTTCGACAATGTCACTCATTCTGTCACTTTCAGAACGTAGCCATTGTTCGTCATTCAAGACGCCGTCTATGTCTAAAAAGATTATATTCATTTTGTACTCACACTAGGACTCGAACCTAGAATAAGAAGTTCGTAGCTTCTCGTGATTTCCGTTTCACTATGCGAGCATGGTTGTGGTGCTGAGAGGAATCGAACCTCCGACGCAGAGCTTTTCAGACTCCCGCTACTACCTGCTGAGCTACAGCACCGTAAAACTTTAGTTAGGCAGGGCCTAGGGTTTCCTAACCCAGTTTTACCCAAATGTGGTCAAGAACCTGCGCTTAAATACCTTATATACTTATAAAAATGATATTTTAAATAATAAGGTTATTACCGGTGTTGACTTGCGCGATGAAGAGAATGACTAACTCACGATCTCTGCAAGGCATAGTCGTGATTTATTCCGAGAAACTGTGTTCCGGAATGCAAGGCGTAGATCTTTGATCTAATCAAGCCTTGCAGTCGAGCTCTTCATCGCGCTCCCTTGGATGACTCTCCTGTTCTGGGTCAGAACAGTAAGAGTTAACCCCTCTTGCCCTTAGGCGTGAGGGCCATGATGGCTGCGATGTGTGCCTGTAGCGCCACATCACGCGGAGAGTCGGCCGCAAACCCTTGTCGGATCGGCTCTCCTGCCTTCGTCTTTCTTGTTTCGACGGTAGTCACCGTCTTGTTCTTCTTCTTTGTGGTCACCATATGTGACCTTGTCTTGCCTGCATTGAATCTTGAGATCTGTCGAAGCCTAAGCCTCTCAAGCTTCTTGACGACTCTGCTCCATTTGATCTGCTTATTTACCAATGCTCTTGCAGCATTCGTAGCGTATTTCGCTGCAGTCTTCTTCTTTTCTCCCATCTGTCATCTCCAGACTTCGATTGGTTCTGAGTTGTCCCAGTACCAAGCAGGTACGGTATACAACAATCTTTTGTTTTTAGGCTTGTCAGGATCACTTGCCAAGACTTGAACAACCACCCCTGGTTCATCCTTGCGAGCTTGTTCTTTGTTTATGACAGACTCTTTTCTTCTTATCAATTTCTTTTCAGGAACTGTAGGCAGAAAATCTTTATAATCCATTTATGCGGTCCAAGACTACGGTGATAAATGTGCTCATTATTCCTTCTCATACTTGTAACTGAGAGCCTCTACGGCCTCAACATCTGAAACAAGTTCAATATTGCATTTCAATTCTTCTATGACATCTTCGAATGTCATATCAGATTCATGGTAATCAAGAAGTGCTTCATCACTTAATGTAATTACATATGTTATTTTTAGCATAGTAGTGCTGGAGAGACTCGAACTCTCATGCCCGAAGACATAGGTACCTAAAACCTACGTGTATACCAAATTCCACCACAGCACCATTACCAACAAGTCTCCCAACATGGAAGACAAATCATACCACCCCAAGAAGGAAGCCTCTTCCTTTGGAGAACTACTTTGTTGCATTTCATACAGATAAGAGTTGGTTTCTTTTTCTTTCCACACTCTTTACATCTGCTTATGCAAGTCTTGTTTGTGTTAAGAGCCACTTGTTGAGAGTCGGCTAATAGTCACTGTCCGCGTCCCGTCCGGATTTACTCTTTCTGGGTGCTGCCAACTTCTCTTTGTACCATAACCATTGATAGGATATCTCTTAAGAAACAGAGCTTCGTATTCATCTACCACATCTTCTTCACCAGTGATGTGATAGAAGATGAATCCACCCTTCGTGTCTTCAAGAATTGTCACTCTGTCATCTTTTCTATAAATCTCTAACATGGTAGCTCCGGAGGGATTCGAACCCTCAATCCATTTCAGGCACGGGATTTTAAGTCCCGAGTGTATTCCATTCCACCACAGAGCCAAGTTCTATTGTGGCATCTGTAGCGTCTCCGCCACGTTACCCCATCTGTGCTCTATCATAAGAGCCCATTCTTCATCTGCCATGACATCAGGATTTAACAAAACTTGTATTTGTTTGTCAAAATCCAACATCAAAGGAAGATTCACAGCTAGATTGAAAGCAGATGAAAGAGCTTGTCGTCGAGCAATCACTTCATACTCGGTCATTCCAAGATCCAGCATGATCGCTTTCCTGACATCAGGATCGTCTAGATTATCCATCTGTTGTACTCAACAAAGTGTTTATCGCTTTGATGGTCAGACTGAATCTATCTATGCACCTGTGCTTTGATTCACCTTGGCAATCTTTATATTCTTCTACCAACTTGAATGAGATATCAGGACCAAAGCCAGTTGCTATATATCCTGGGAAAAGAACTTCAACTCTTTTACCAAGACCTATCCAAGCATCTGCATAGACATCAGGATCTTCTGTAGCCTTGCCATCAGGCAGACGATAACTTCTAGTTCTTTCCACCGCGTATCAACCTTTTCAAATCTATTGCAGCTGTCTCTTCTTCCGCAGGACTTCGTTGAGAAGCTCTTAATACTACATGAGCTACCTCATGAGCAAAGTAGTCATCTCCTGCTGTAAAGCAAGGAGAGATGATCGCTTCTCTTCTGGTATCACTTATCCAGACCTGACATACTTTGAAATCAAGTTCGTCATATTCGATATCCCAGGTATCCAGAACATCAAATCGAGATTGGATCGCAGCGATCTCTTGTTGAGGAGTTTGAGGTTCTTTTTTATAGAATAAGAAAGAAAGAGAGACGGCAGCGACAAGAAGAGGGACAAGGAACTTTGCGACAGTCATCCTCTTTCCGTTCCAGGTTCAGGCTTGGGAACCGTGATGTCATGAATCCAATTGGACAGTCTTTCCAGTTTGTTTCCTGGAACAAGAAAGCCGATCAGATGAACAACTTCAGAAAGGGGATGTGCGATCATATTATGAACGAACCACATCAAATGAGTCTTCATTGTAGCCCTCCTGGGATTCGAACCCAGACTATACGCCTACTCAAGACGTTATCTCTGCCAAATTGGATTAAAGGACCATTTGCCCCGGTACTAGGACTCGAACCTAGATAAGCTGCCTCAAAAACAGCGGTCCTGCCATTAGACGATACCGGAATACTATAGGCCATCGAAGGGGATCGAACCCTCACCTACCAGATTACGAAACTGGTTCCCCGCCTTCAGGGACCCGATGGCATTATGCAAAGAGATCTCGACTATACTCATCGAGATCTTCTGTTTTGCCACGAACATGTCTATCAACAGTCTCTTTGACCAATTCATCTGTAAGAACTTCATCGACAACAAGGGAAAGCTTTTTCACAACCTTGTCTCTTATCTTGTTCTCGATAAGCTCAGAAATGATATAACGAGCTTGCTGTTCGATCTCTTCTACAATAGCTTTTTTCAAGAGATCTTCTTGTAAAGAGATGAGCTTGTCGAGATCGAGCGCCTTCATGAGCTCAATAGCTTTGTCTCTCAGTTGAAAAGACACCTGTTCTGCAGCAACTGTGTTTCGACCATTACAATGATCGATTTCGATCTCACCGAATCGAGTATTGAAACCAAGAAGTCTCAGTGTCATTTCCCGAAGCTCTTCATGAAAAACGCGTTCGACACTCCATGTAGAGTTGGTTACAACATCTTCGACCAATGTCTTCATCTGTTCTTCTTTGGCCTGAACCAGATTACGAACTTGATTTTGCAATTCTGTTTTCAGATACTCATTTCTACGCATTTATATTCTTTTGTTTGAGAGCCAGCCACGAGATTCGAACTCGCTACCTGAGCATTACAAGTGCCCTGCACATCCCAATGTGCTTGACTGGCAGTTACCACTTGGACCCGCTACGTTCTGTTTTACAGACCGTACAACGCCATGTGTTTTTCACTGTACCGTTATGAACCCGGATATCTCTTCCGTATCTCTTGTTCTGAAATTCAGAATTACAGTTCGTACCAGTACACTTCAAGCGTGCTGCACCTGCACTATTCTTTTTCTCTGTTGCCATCTACGTATTTTCCTGAATAAATGTATAGGTTACTATTACACCAGCATAAAGAATGACCAAGCAAATTACAATTGCTGCGATAAAGGCCCAAGCTTTTATGTTGATAAAGCCCAAAATGAACCACATCCAAACCAATGTAGCTAAAAAGATTCTGAAAGTCTTTTTCTTAAGCATTTTCTCAAGCATTACTGTTTCAACCTTTTCAACACTCTCTTTTGAAGCCTCTTTGCAAGCCCATCAAGAGCTTCCGCTCTATCCTGCTCTTCATCTTCATCAGTGATGGCAATGCCCAAAGGTGCTCTGCCACCCCCGATTCCGCCCTGTTTAGAACCAGCAGTTCCGTGAAACTCCGCCCCAAAACAATCTTTGCAGAGCTTGTCGACGTCGAGGGTCGGATCTGTACTTCTGACTGATGCATCTACATGATCTCCGACAAAGGCGAATACGACTACGGCATTCACACCTTGCATACGTAGCATATCATCAGCCACTTCGGGCATGACGTCACGCTGTCCTGGTGAAATGTCACCAAGATATGTGACAAGCTTTGAGTCTTCTACGACTCTGGCCTTGATAGCTTCCGCTTCAAGATCAAATTGATATGCAGGAATGGGATAATTGAAGATTTCTTTCAATCGTCCTCGGTCAACCTTGCCAAAGAGATCCTGGAAAGCCTGGAAATCTCTTTCTGTCGCACCTGGCCCTCTCAATCCGTCGGTATCAGAGTAGATTCCCATAAACAGTGCAGTCGCGACTGTTGGATTTTCAGGGAACTTACCCTCCAACTCGTCACGAATGAGCTCCCATACAAGAGTTGCACATGCACCTACATCGGCATGAATAAGAAACTCTTTCTCTACTTCGTAAGGGCCCTTATGATGATCGATGATTACATCGATATTACATTCGAATCCTGTATTAAGCAGTGGAGAATCCATCGCAACATAGAAATCAGATTCTGGAACCTCATCTACTCTTTGTAGGTTGATTCCAAGAACATTGACCATGGCTCTTGTTTGAGCATGGCTGATAGGAGCTATGTGAAAGAAGCTTGATTCAGCACCATACTTTTCCTGTAAAAACCAGGATAGACCTGCTGCACAACCAATTGCATCCGGATCGGGGATACGTTGCAACAAAATAGCAACTGTTGAGCCGTCTTTTAGTTTATCAAACATATGACTCAATAACTTTTAAATTGGTAGGGGTACTCGGATTTGAACCGAGGACTTTCACGGTGTAAACGTGACACTCTCCCGCTGAGTTATACCCCTATAATACTATTAAGGTTTTATTACAGAGAACACAGACCTCATTGGTTTCAAAAGAGTCTGTTTCGGTATGAGGACAAGTTTTTTGAAGCTTTTCAGCTAAGTTTTGCACCTGTATTTGAAGATCATCTACAACTTTGGATGCTTTACAAAGTTGCCGTACCTTCCTATCCAATCGTTCTTTTGTGATTTTATAGGACATCAGAAGTCTTAATCAAGACATTCGCAGTCTTCAAGAGAATAATCACAATAGAGGCACCAGCTGTCATATTCTTCGCAATCACAGCCTATATCATTTTCGGCTCTGCCTTCACAAAGTTGAATTCCTTCTCCATGTTGCCCTTTGCAATGCTCACACCTGGTGGCGGGGCCACCATTGCAACCACATGCACTCATATCCTTATGACAACCAGGACAAGCTCGGTTGAATGGTGTCAAGGCACCATCATTGACTACTACGATAATACTCATTTGTTTCCTCCAATCGTATTTGAACCTTTTTTAGTTCTTGTGCCGTTTGATTACGGCTTGGAGGAACCAGATGACTAAACACAAATAGTCGGTTCCCTAACTGTTCAAGATTTCGATGGCCTCTTCTACATGTTCATCCAACAAACCTACTCTTTCTTGAGTTTGAACTACATGAGGATGATGGTCTGGATCTTTTACCCATACCTGATCGTCCAGAATGACGTAGTTCTCCACGTCATTCTCTTTCAACCAAGCTAGAATCTCCTTTCCTCGAGGCATGTACATGGAAGAACCAAATCCACCTCGAACCATAGGAGTGTAGTCGACCACCTCTGCTTTCAATCCGATCAAGGACAGGAAGTTCGCACCTTCCTTGAAGACCGGGAAGCTTTCACGCCAGGTCGAAGACCAGATGATCTTAGCCCCTGTCGCTTCGGTGATGCGATTTACACGAGCGATCATATCGTCATTCGTCATGGATCTCCACCATCCGAACGACTCTCTTGGGTGACCAGAATCGAATGCCGCTTGCAGGCCCTCAGGACCGTTCAGGACACCATCCATGTCTAGGAACACAACCTTCATCGGCTTTCCTTCCAAGGGCCTCTACAAGCTGTCCTGGAGGCCTTCTTGCGTGCATCGCCGTGATTCCCGGAGCCCCATGAGCGTCTACGAGCCATTCGTGCGATGGGATTATTTTTCTTGGGATTCTTCATTGAGTTTCACCTCTACAATCAAATCTTCGAATGGGTCTTTAGCTAGAAACTCTTCTACCTCTTGTATCGCTTCGATATCAAAACGATCTACTTCTTCAAAATGCTCTATCTCAATTGGCAAAGGTGAAGCTGACATCTCTTCTTGATATTGTTCTTCTGCTGTCCAAAAGGCATAACAAAGTATGTAGATACCTATTTGGACAAGAATAATAATTGTTTCTGGATCAAACATTTAAGTACCCCAGCTGGCACAGGCGGTAGGATTCGAACCTACGATTTCAGCTCCGCTACGGTTCGACAGTTTAGAAAACTGTGCCGGCTACGCCTGCTTGAGTTTTATAGTATTCGAACATACAATTAAACTATGAAATGTTTAAAATGTAATTCGAAACTAAAAGGTAAATACACAAAGAAGTTTTGCAATCGTTCTTGTGCTACCTCTTATAACAACTCTCTCTTTCCCAAAAGAAAACCAGAGAATAAATGCGCAACGTGTTCATCGCTAATTAATTCTCGAAGAAAATACTGTTCTTTAGAATGTAAACCTCAAGGTCAAGATATGACTCTCAAAGAGGCCATTTATGTTAAACATCATAAATCTTCTGCTTTTGCTCTCGTTCGTGCTCGAGCTAGAGCTTTATCCAAGAGATGGGAGATGATTTCATGTGAAGAGTGTAACTATTCAACTCATGTTGAAATTGCTCATCTCAAATCTATTTCAGAATTCTCTGAAGATACTCTTCTTTCGAAAATCAATGCTAGAGAAAATCTTCGTGCATTATGTCCAAATCATCATTGGGAGCTCGATCACCCAAAGCAAAAAGAAATAAAGAGCTGAGACTATACTCTTTAATGACCACACCTTCAACCCCGTACCTGGTTACGTCCCCGCAACCAGCTAAGGTCTTATCCACGCCCTCTCGAACGTCTGTAATCAAAACCGCCTATTTTGAGTTCCCTGGCGACGGGAACATAAGTCATGATCTGCTTCGATGCTTCCTGTCACCCCCAAACCCGCGCAGGTCTAGGGACTCCGTTCATACATCAACCGCATCCACCTTGGGAGCTTCAACGGCCTCTGTTCCCCCGAAGAGGCAGAGGATTTGGCTTCTTTCGAACCATGACCGACAGGGTCTTTTCATTTAAACAACGAGGAATTGAACCTCACCTTTCATTCCGTAGATGAACGCTCTACCATAGAGCTAATTGTATGACCATGGTCGCGTGCCCTGTCAGTCGATCCATACCCTTTTGAGGCACAGAGTCCAACACGAAACCTGATATTCGTCCTTGCGAGACTTTATCCATGTATCACGGTTGCCGGCCTCTAGGCGCGCCATCCGTTGACAATGCAAGCCGCCCTATCCCTGCGAAAGGATCGGACTAACTCACTACCTTTTGACTTTCAGTCTCCGGCCGTTTGAATGTCACCTCGGTTTTCACACCTCACACATGGCCCTGGTTCACAGGAATCCAAGTGCCTCGCCTATCGACGAAAGCAGACACGACCTCGAACTTATCACCCACCGCAGGAATTAAAAACCTGAGATGAGCGACTACCCTAGATGGGTAGCGTCCTGGCTTGCATAGATGGACCCATTGCTGGGTGAGGGCTTGATGGTCATCTACCCTCTTCCGCCAGGTTGCCCCGACGTTTCCTGATGACCCTACGCGGCCATTATACGTTTACTCCATAATGTAAGATTTTGAGGTGCCCGTAAAGGCATCCTCAGTAATTTCCGCCTCTCTTCGTGGAGTTCTTACATCTTCAAATGTAAGAGTATCCGCGAGGATCTGTTTAGAATCCGCTCGTTGGAAAGCCATTCCCCACTCATTCGAATCACCGTTGAGAGGCACCTCGAACTTTCTACGTGGTTTGATTTCATTCTTGCCGACGATATCGCCATTTTTGTCCTTCTTCAGCTGCCAATAGGCAACTTCGATGCACTTGAATCGCTCTACGAAGACATAGTTTGAAGTATCGGGCTCCTTTGGAAAACGTCGCTTCTTCTTCGAGTTTCCATCTCGACGACCCTTGTTCTTTGGCTTTCCTGACCAAGGACGCTTCTTCCTTGGTTTTCTATATCGAGGGGTTTCCTCCACGCTTTCTCCTATTCGATCAGTCTTTCCCAAACTTTGGTCAAGCCTACAATTCCAATTTCACAAAAAGTGACTGCAAGCTTACGTATTCTGCTTACAAAGATCTTTTCGTTGATGTTACCGAGGTTGATATTATGCCGATCAACCTCTTTGTCAAGTTCTTTCACTACCCTAGCAAGGTGACAGACTCTACAATCGTCACCTTGCCATACCCTTACAGAGTTGCATCGTTGACAAAAGACCTGTCGTCCAAAGAGAACGTTTCTTTCTTTTCTTTCTTTGTCCAGATCGATTATCTCCGCTTCAGTGGAGTCGTTCTCCTCGCTCATCTTCCTCTCCGAACTCGTCATGTCCTCCAGTTATGTTGGACCGAGCTCTTACTTTCGCCCAATATCCTCCTATAGCGCCTACCAGTTGATTGAACAAGGCAGACTTTACAAGAGGAGATGGGTTCTCTGGCATATTCTTCAGACGAATTTGCAGCCAGGGGAACCGGACATTGAACCAGTTCAGTATTTCAGGAGTGGAAAGTTCACTTATATGCTTTTCTTCTCCGTCTATATTCAAGAATGTGAACTCTAGAGGATTCTCTATATACATCTTGCTTGGATCGTCTTCGACTATCTTTGCAAGCTCTTTGAAATCTACTAGTGTTTTCATTCGTTTAGGATACTATGCCGGCAGTTCGAATTCCATGCCAGGATGAAGAGGAGTGTTTGTTGGAAGAGTCGGAAGCGTAGTCGTCAGCTCTTCGATCGTCTCAGGAACTGGTCCTACCAGCTCTTTTGCAGCCTTGAAAGCCCGTGCACAACCGAAAGACACGCCGCCATCAAGAGCCTCATAGTAGAGCTGAACGGTAGCTTCTTCAAGAAGGCTCCGAACATTCTTTTCATAGGTCTCTTCCGTCTCGAAGGTACCTGCGAAAGAACACTCCCTATCTTCCTTGACTGAACGGATACGCCCCTTGACGATATCAATTGCCCTCTTTCGATTGAACTGATCATCACCTCGGGTGATGGATACGCCCCAGGTGCCATCCTGAAGCCAACCGAAATACAGGGTGCGATCGTCTTCCTGAATAAAGACTCGTCGCCACTCTTCATGGGAGCTAAAGTCTCTTCCATAGACAGCGATGCCGTCATCACGCCAGGGAACCTGGAATTGACGACCAACAACCTCGATCTTCATAAACTTGATCTTCTCAAACATTCTCGTTCTCCGATAGATTATTTGTCAGGATTTCCAAATCCTCCAGGTCGTGTCGTTCACCTAGTGTTGGAATTCCCATGTCCTTATGGCGAGTTGTTCGCTCTGCTTCACGAGAGGCCAGAAGAAGAGCACTCAGCTCTTCATCTGAAACATCAGAAGGGAAGAACTCTCTGGCTTGGTCTCTGATACCAGGCCAATCTTCCTCCTCCCAATTGTCCCAATGTCCAAAAAGATCCTCTCCATAGACATCAAAGCCAATAGTCTCTGAGTACCAACAACTATCAAGAAATCGAGAGATCCTCTCAATACTTCCAGTCTTGATATACTCCCCAGTATCCGAATTGATTCGACTATAAGTGAATTCTGCCCCTGTCCAGCTCTTTAGTTCGCTCTCATCGTTATGAGTATCTCCTGAACCCCAAAGATCAGGGGTAGGCATACAATCGATGATATCTTTTGGAACACCAAGACCTAAGGCCAATTGATAGACCTCACCTTTGCTGAGCATGGCAATTGGATTGCAATCTACCGCTCCGTCTCCACGCTTCTGATAGAAGCGGAGGAAGCGGTCTTCACACTCATTCCCCGTACCATATCGGATACCAGATCCGAAAAGTTTTGCCATAAAATCTCCAACTGGAGTTCTTAGACATGAACGAAGAGAGCCAGCTACTGTTGTATTGGTCTCAAGANATGTTAGAAGAACTTGCTCTACATGTGTGTCAGGCTGTCCTGCAAACGCAACCGCAGTTCGCTTCAGAATTTCATTGAGAAGATCAGCATGAATATCTGAAAGATCTAAAGAGATAAGAGGAACCTTAAAGACATCACAAACCTTCTCTGCTCGATCACGAGACTCAATGGATGAGTCAATGTTTGAGTAGACTGCTATGAGATTGCCTGGTCCCACTGCTCTTGTAAGCAGTCCAAGCACAACAGCAGAGTCCACCCCTCCTGAAACATCGATCTGTGCCTTGGTGGCTCTCGCTCTGCCTTGCAGAGCGACAATCTCTGTCACTCTGTTCTGTATGAGTCTTTCGACATCAAGTACGGGCATTGGAATCCTTTGTTAGTTCACTCGAATGATATCGATAGGTGCAGTTGTAAGATCTTCTTTTGTATCAAAGATCAATGCTTTGGGATATTTATACTCACTTGGAATGACACAAGTTCTGATATCACCCACAACAGCATCCCTTCCTGTATGGGTATGTCCTGAAACTACGATCTTGACCTTGGAAAACTTTTTTATGAGGTCACCCATGGTCAGATGGCCAAAATAGGCACTGCCTATGTTCCAATTATAGTCGCCAACACGACGAGTCATCTGTTCTTCAAAAACAGGTACGTGTGTAATGACGACTATCTTCTTGATTTCAGGTGATTCTGTCGCTGCTGTCAAAGCTTCTTCAAGATGATCTCTGCATTCTCTGGCGAATTTCTTATCGCTCCAGTCACCATCTATATGCTCTTTGTCAGCGATGATCGTATGCTTGTTCGCCCAATACCACTTGTCATTTTTTGGAATGTTTGGATCTTTGGCAGAATAGTCGTACCATCCTACATTTCCAAGAATTGCTACATCATCACACTGAACAAATTCCAGTTCATCAAGCCAATTGAATCCATGATTGGTAGCTGCTTTTGGCAATAGCTCATTATAGAGCTTCCGGCTATACCCTTTTCCTTTTCTGCTGTCCTTATAAAAATCATGGTTCCCAGGAAGAACACAGAGTTGAGGAGGAATTGCGTCTAGCTTGAATCTTTCAGCACATAGCTCAAGAATTCTTTCAAAGTCTTTGGCGACTGTCCATGGACAGCTGGTCAAATCGCCAGCTATGGCGAATATATCCAGTTCTTCTTCTGTAAGTCGTTGTATTAGACGAATTACAGTCTTTTCAGTCGTATGACCTAAATGAATATCAGAAGTTATGGCTATCTTTGGCATGGTTGCCCTTGGGGATTTGAGCCCTTTTCTCCTAAATCGCTTAGATGAATAGTTCGTTATATACCAAACTATCAACTTAAGATCTTACTCAGCACGCTTTAGGTATCTTAACCAGATATAGACGATCAGGCAATAGTCTCAGAGGTTTTCCATCCTGAAACGATATGTCACCGCTCTTATTAACTTTTTTAATTTATTAGGTTAGTTAAAAGTATCTACAAGTACTTGCTTGGTTCCCCGTGACCAGGCCTCAAGCTTTCTTCGGAGTATTTTTCAAGGACACAGTCCTCTAATAAGCTCTCCTAACGTAGCGCTCAAATCGTTGTCACTTGGTGGTGCCACTGAACCCGACTCGCTGAAGCAGCGTATCGAGGGTGTGAGCACCTGCATGCTGCAATCGAGGGAAGGCAGCAGAAAGAGCCTTTGCCTGAACCGTCTGAATCTCGACGCTTGCACGTCGAGCACCGGCAGGACCAGCATACTTACCTTCACGCAGAGCCGCAGCAGCCTTTGCCTGTGCAAGCCCCTTGACCTGAATGCCCTCTGCCTGCATCTTTGCAGCAGCCAGCTGGGCCTTCGCCTTTGCCTCTACCTTGTAAGCCTCACCCTGTGCGACCTGCTCTGCAGCAAGCCTGTTCGCACGAGCAGTCTGCTCCATCTTCTGCACATTCGCCTGAGCACCGGCCTTCACAGCCAGAGCATGCTCCTCAGCAGTCTTTCTCTGCTGAATGGCAAGGACAGCCTCTTCCTTTGCAGTCATCGTATCCGAAATGACCTTCTCATAGTCAGGCTCAAGACGAACCAGATCAATGATCAGATCCTCTGCAACCATGCCATTCTTCACCAAGGCAGAATGCTTTCGGAAGACCTTAAATCCTGCTGCTCGAATCTCATCTCGAGAGCCAGCATAGATTGCCTTGGCCTCGTGCTTCTCACACAAGCCCTTCAAGACTCCGGTGACAGTAGGCTCAATCCACTTGCTCTCGTAATCCGTACGAGCTTCTTTGTGAATCAGCGGCATCTTTGTCTTGTCTGCACGATACCTAAACGTACCAGACAGCCAGACCTTTTGTGCGTCACTGGACTTGCAGAGAATCTCTCCGGAATCACGCTCGATCTTCTCTCCCTTTCGCTTGGAGCCGAAGTTGTACAACTGTTCCGACGCATCATAGACGTATACGGTGGTATAGAACGGGTTGATGAAGTGAGTGCCATCAAGCAGCACTTCATCCTGAACTCCGTCCCAGGTCTGGATGACACCGACTTCGTGACCTTCGATGGTCTCGATGCAGCCGACTGCCAGAAAGGATACCAAGAATGCGCCAACAGCGAAAATGGCAAGGTAGAAAGTGGTCTTTGGGGACATACTAAGGTTCTCCTAATAAGAAGTGTTGTTGAGCTCTCTCTCGAGTTCAAGTTGTGCTTGAAGATCCTCTTGGATCTTACGTTCGGTAAGAAGCCTTTCTCTGTTGAGATCTGCTTCAAAAAGTCTTTCATCTCTATTGCGTCGATTGATAAGAGATCGGTATGCTTTTTTTACATATGGCCAAGAAAGCCACATCATTCCAAAGATACCCATCAACGGGACAAAGAATAGAAGGACTTTCATCAAGGCCTTCTTCCCTTGCCCTTGCCTTTGCCCTTCCAAGTCTTTCGGGAGCCAAAGTATCCAGGAGGATTCTTTGCTCGAACCTCAAGNGGTCGGCCATGAACAGGACTTGGATCAACCCAACGATCGCCAATGCGAATCTTGCCGCTGCGCTCATCAAAGCCAGAGATAGGTACTGCCATTCCGCGTTTTGTACGAGAGGACAGAGCTTTGAGCCTTCTCTTCTCAGCCTGACGCTTTTCCCTACGCTGTTCACGTTCTTGTCGTGCCATTGTCTCTCTTTCCTTCTTGAGTTGTTCCCAAGATGTCTTGCTCATGCGTGCCATAATTACCTCATCGTGATAGACGGAAACCGACCTTTGGGTCGATCAAGAAAAGGTGAACAAATCGATTCATGAGCTTATCATCTCTAACATTGAAAGTATTGTTGCAAAGATTGCAAGAATCAAACCTGAAATTGCAACTACAATCAATACTTCAAGAAGATGACTTTTCATCTGCCTGTTCGTTTCGTTCTTTTTCCCATCTTACTCTCTTCTCTCCTGTAACATCGTAATACTTAAAATACAGATCAAAACCAAAGGAAAGAGGCCAAAGAAGAAAAGTGGCAGTTGTTGCAATTATGGGATCATTGCGAAAAGAAGCTTTGAAACTACGATGATCGGTAAGGTATAGCCAGATGCCATAAACCATTCCCGTTGTAAGATAAATAAAGATGTACTTCATCTTACTTCTTTTCGCTTGTCTTTTGTGCCTTTGCACATGCACGATTGATGCAACGTCTAGGAACGATCTGTCCTTGAATGCTTTCCACAGGCTGAAGTTCGAATTCATTCATGTTGCAACGAACTTGGCATGCATCCCATCCACACTTGACCGCACGAGTACGAAAATCACCCGCTCGTCGACGAATGATCTTGGCGGTGCTGGGATTCCTTGTAGTCTGACTCATCTTTTGATCTCTCCAAAAATTAGAAGGGCAATTCCTCAAAATCGCCACCGTACTTTATACTGATGGTTGGTGGATGATTACATGGACACTTGCACCAATCTGGTCCTGCACAACGACGTTCCTTACAGGCTTTCTTGCTACAGGCGATAAAGTTCGGTGATTCTTTTATCTTTGCCTTCCGACAAGAATAAGGATTGATAAGGTTGATTATATTGCTGTTCCAATATTCCCTATATGGAACATACTTTTCCCAATCATCAGGAATGCTTTCCACTTTATCATACCAAGATCCCCAATCAGTGATCACTCCACCAGGCTCACTATTTGGAGGAGCAGTGTTATGAATGATCAGATCGCCAACGACGTATCCATGAATTATGGTCAGACGACAAGCTCGAGAGATTGCCTTCCTTCCTTCAGGTGTCTTGTTGGTAAAATATGGCATTGGATTCCTAAGTTAGAACAGGTAGCCATCAGAGGACTCGAACCTCTCCTTCTCAACCAAGCATCTCGCTTCTCGGAGAACCCCTTCGTACGCAGGTCCGTCCGCCTTACACGACATCCGCTTGTCTTGTTGAACTGCACCCCGTGTGCTGACTGGCCATTACGCCATCATTAAATCAGATAAGTCACCGGAGCAGGATTCGATACCTGCAAGAGTATTGATACAGCGCTATATCAATACCCAACAGGCTCTTCCGTCCTGCCAGCTTTCAGAGGACCTCCATGGATAGTCCTATTTTGCTCACCCGGTCAGAAATGGAGGGGGCCCGGCGGGTAATCATCCCGTGATGTCCGGATTACCCCAGAAAAGTTGACCTGTCGGGAATCGAGCCCGAAACCGAAGAAAGCCTGCAGTCTTTCAGACGATCAGAACACCTACTCTCGAAAGAGCGTTCTCTGGCCAGAAGGTTTTACTTGGTACCAAGAGCTTCTGCGTGACGATCCAACGCAGCATTCTCTTCCCACCTCAGCTTCAAGGTTGCGAGCCTCTTCTCACTAAGATTGTAAGTGACATCATCCTTGAACAAGGTGATGTCTTCACGACAGTTTGGTGCACCCCGTCGCCAACGATTGAGATTCTGGCGATACATGTACTCATTCAAGAGTCCTGCCGTAAGACTCATGGGCCATGCCAAGGCGGTGACGGTGAAATTATCTTCGTCACCCATCGTCTCTTGAAAGATATGTGGTGCTGCAAAGTGTGTGATGATTGCGATTGCTNAATAGACAACAGAAGCAACAAACAAGATATTCATAGAAAACTCCTAGGGGTTTGATTTGAAAAATGGATGACAAACCCTCTAAAAAAACCGATGACAAACCCTCTAAAATAGGGGTGCCCCCGGCGGTATTACCCGCCGGGGGCTTGGGACTGAAGCTGCTGGCCTGCGGCTAAAGAGCCTTCGCCTGGAGCTTCTTCTTGGTGGCGTCGTAGGTTGCCCAGATGGCCTCATAGTCCAACTTGGACAGGCCCTTGTGGTCGTGGAGCTGACGCCCAAGAGCGTCGAGCAGACCAGGCTGATTGAGCAGCTTGGCCCGCTTTCCAGCCGCTCGGATGGCACGCACCAGCGTAGCCACCTGTCCCGGATTCTGGGACGTGAAGCGGAGGAGGAGTGTGCTCCTCATCTGACCACGATTGGTCACGTTGTCGACCTGGAACAGCGTCTTGTTCACTCGGTGAGACATGACGCTCGGCTCGACTTCGAGCCTGCCTTCCCAGGCACGAGCCTCCTTGCTCCCCTCATAGAAGCCGATGGTCTTCGTGACTCCCGGCTTCTTGGGATTGGGGTGCTGGATGGGCTCACCGTCTTCGTCGCTGTCGACGAGGAAGGGGAACTCCAGATTGACCTGAAGGTCGAGGAGGTCGTCAATGCGCCAGATACCGCGCTCATTGATGTTCCTTTCACGCCAACGGTCCCAACGACGGTGCCCACTCAAGCGCCTCCGCCTGATGGCGATGGCGACGGCCGACGCCGTGATGGGCCCGAGCGCCTTGAAGTGCTCCGAGGCGAGCATTTCATCCACCGTGGCGTGCTGGAGATCCAGCCCGTCAGGCAGGGTGAAGCCCGTCTGCAACTGCTGCTTCAGAGTGGCGAGGCGGTCAATCCATTCCTTCCGAACGAGCCAGAAGAGCGCCTTCTTCTGGGCCCTCACGTCCTTCGCCGTTCCATCGGCCTTGGTCACCGAGCTGGTCGCCCGCTGGGCCTTGCCCATGATGCGACCCACCATGCCGAGACGAGAGACGACACGGTCCTTCCCGTCGAAGTCCTTGATGCGGCGATAGCCGTCATTCAAGAACGCACGAACCTCCGGACCCTTGTGCTTCAGGAGCCAATCGAAGGGCTTCTTGAGACTCCCTTCCCACAGCCAGTCATGCTCGGGGATTTCATCCTCGAACTTCGTGACGGTGTGCTCCATCAGCTGCTCACGCAGCTGCTCGAACTTGACGAGGAGCGGCTGGGCGTTGAACTCCATCACACTCAACATGAAGTCGTGCTTGCACTGCTTGCCGTACTCTGCATCGATGCGGTCGAGTGCAGCGATGGCGGCATCATCCAACGGGTGCAGGTATTGCCCATTCCTCATCACGTCAGTGCCGAGAGCGACGTTGTCGGCTTCTTCCGCTTCGGTGATGAACTGGTGCAGCTCGTACCACAAGTCCGGCCACGCCTGAGCGATGGGCATAAGATTCCGAGAAGGATTGAGGTCCTTGTCGAGCTTCTTGTAGTCCCAACCGAGGGTCTTGCCCGTGTCCAGCCGCCAGCGGCAGTACTCGGCCTGCGAACGCCAGGGGATGAGGTCGCTCTCCTTAAAGGAGAACGAATCGGTCGGAACGACCGTCTCACCCACGTCTTCGAAACAACGACGCTTCTCCAGGTACTTCACCCAGTTCTGCGTGTTCTTGATGTCGCCTTCGATGGCGGCCTTCTCGGCCCAAAGGGCCTTCATCGCTCTTCCACCTGCCGTCTTGATGCTCTCGGTGACGAGAGCGAGCTTGGCCTGGAGTTCGGTCGCGACCAGCTCCCAGTCCATCAGGTAGTCCTGGTGCACCTCGATGCCGATGTCGACCATCTCCTCCTTCTGTTTGACTCGCTTGCCCTTCGACACCTGCTTCCAGTAAGAGGTGTACTCCTCCTTCTGGTTGCGAGCGAAGTTGAGGACCAAGTTGATGAGCCACGCCAGGGGGTGCCCCTGCGGGAAGTGGTCATAGAACTGCTGGTCCGTCTTCCCCATCGGGATACTATGGTCCCGTGGGGTGGAGTTGCGGTCGGAGTTCTCGTGGAGCGAACCCAACAGCTGCTGAGTGAACTCCTGCTCTGTCTCTCCCTGAGGCTCCCAGTCTTCGACCTCGCCGTCCTCACCGACCTGCGCGGACCCATAACCCTCGAGCGCCCACTTGGGCGGATGCTCGTGGTTCCGGTCTTCGCTGGTCTCGAGGAAGGCAAGAGCCTTCTCCTGCTCACGAATCCAAGCCTGCACCCGAGCCTCCCACTCCTCGCGGGACTCCAAGGTGCTGTCGAACTCGCCAGGCACGTTCTTCTCAATGAATTCGATGGCGTCCTTGCGGTTGCCGTCGTCGGTCTCGATGGGCTCACCGAACTCATCGATGAGTCCCGCCTCGACCATGGCCTGGTTGGCGATACCGATGGCATCGTCCAGCTTGTAGATGGACAACGGACGGTGCTCCAACTCCCGACGAGGAATGACCTCACGAGGCAGGTAACCGATACCGCCGACCTTCTCGCACATGCCAGACCACTTACGCTTGCACGTATCGCACTTCCCACAAGGGTCATACATACGAATACCGCTCACGACAGGCCGGAGAACCAAGTCTCCATCGTCGTTGCGGGTCAGGTAGGTGTCTTTGGGGTCGATGGTACGGTACAGGTCGGTACCGAACATGCCGTGGTTACGGTTCTGTTCGTAACGCCAGGCCGTGCCGTTGTACACGGCCATGCTCTGGTACACCATGCGGTCGAGCTGAGACATTTCGCTGATGCGGCGAGTCTCGTTCTCACCGACATCGAAGCTTTGGATGAGCTTGCGACGGATGATGCCCGTCTGCTTGCCATCCGAATTCTTCTCTTCGCCCAACTCAACCCATGTGGGAGGAGCATCCTGGGTGAAGATGGTGGATGTACGATTGTTGTGGCCGAGTCGCCCAAGCATGGGCTCCTCTTCTACAAACGTAAGGTGAATAGGTCGCTTTGTTTTCAACTTTCTTTCCTTCTTAGGGTTTCAGCTGTGTCTGTCTGTGTCTCTATGCACTGGAATAGCCCGTGGCCAAAAAGGCCACGGGCTACTCTAGCACTGCTCTGTCTCTGTGGGTCAGATTTCCGTACCCATCTCCACCGTCTCGCCCTCTCCAGCCAACGCCTCGATGTCCAGTTCCTCAACCGGGACCACCGGGACGAGCGTGGTGACCGGAGTCACCTTGCCGTCGAGCTCCTTCGTGATGGCTTCCACCATCTCGATGACCTCGGACTCCTTGACCCGCGAGAGGTTGATGCACGGAATGCCGTGGACCTTCGCATAGTCTCGAATCACCGTGGGCGCTCCACCACCGGGGATGGTGGTGTCAGGCCAGTACATCACCACGTCTGCGGCCTTTTCAGGCGCGCCGACACAGGAGATGTCCACGATGCGGAGCTTCTTGGCGGACTCCTGGAGGTGCTGCCACTGCAGTTCCACCTGGCTACCGAGAGCCTCGTACAGACCGATGTTGATGGGGTTGAAGCGCTGACCGGCAAAGAAGCCGACCTGCCCTTCCGTTCCCACCGACATGCCCTGCTGGGTGCGTCGGGCCTTCTCGGCGTCGGAGAAACCGACGAGAACCGAGAACCGAGTACCGTCCTGCTGGCGATAGCGAGCCAGGTCCAGGACAGCGTTCCGAGTGCGCCGTTCCGCCCGAATGGCCTTCACCTCGGCCTTCGGGTCCTTGTCATCCTTGAGAGTCTGACGAGCCGTCGCGCGGGCGGTCGTCAAACTCTCCAGGTACTCCGTTCCAGCCAAGGCGTATGCCTCCGCTCCACCCTCCGCATCGATGTCGATGTCGAAGTAGTCCGGAGTGGGGACAATGTCCTGCAACTCCTCACCAGTCTCCAGCGAGATGGGCAGAAGCCCGAGCATCTCACGGTAGTGGTTGGCATCGTTCCCGTTCTCGTCCTCGATGGACGGGAGCCAGGCGAGGACGACATTCGTACGGTCGGGGTCGACCTCCGAGAAGCCCTCGAGGAACGCCTGCGGTGCACCTCTGCCACCACTGGTGGTCAGGTCGATGTAGGCGGGGTCGCCTTCCGAGTCCTTGAACTCGACCTCGGCGAACATGCCACCGATGGTGCGCAGGGTGTCCATGCGCTCCGGAGGAATGTTGGCGCCGATGAAGGCGATGCGACCCGAAGGTGCGCTCTTACTGGTGTTGGTGCGAAGCTGCGCCATGACCTTGCGGACAGCGAAGCTGAGATTCGAACTGATGGTCTGTACGTCGGACATTTGGGAACCTCCCTGTGAGTCCTGTTAGCTTACTTATGTCTATTGTCTGTAGGTAGACAACCCTTACGGCCTGTCTACCTTAAATTCTACTTCCTGCGTTCCTGCCACTCAAGAGCGGCCTCAACCCGTTCTGGTGTTGGGTCCTCAACCAGTGTGCACTGGCCTTCGTACCCTTCAAATCCGTTGGCGACGAAATGCCGCTCCTCTTTGAGCTGAATCATCGTCATTGCGTCTCCGGTCTGCTGAGCAGTCCGAGTACCCAACCTTTGTCCGAGATCGTCCTTCATAGCGTCAACTCCTGAACCTTCTCCAAGCCCTCTTTAACTGCGAGGTCTATGACTTCGATGGACTGCGCCCGGCAATACCGGACACCGTGACCCGTACCACCTCCCCAAGGCACGTCGTGATTCAGACGTGCAATGCAGAGTTGAGAGTCACGTACGATCATGATGTTTCTTGCCATCAACTTCCTCACGAAAGCAGACAGCCTCTCCCAAGCACCGTGATACTCTTCAGCAATACGATACAACTCCGGGTCCTGATGCACGCTGGGCGCAATAAGGATGCGGTTCTTCGGATGCTGAGCATGACGCTGAAAGCCCTCGGATGGCAGGCAGAGAGTCACCAGCTCGGGACGAACCCGATTAGCTCCTCTTGCATAAGCTTGGTCAGCACCGGGAGCGTTACCACTCCACAACTCATGACCAGCTTCAACTATCCGAGCACCTAACATCTCCATCAGTGCAATCTCGGCATCACTTGATGCTCTGCTACCGATGCAACTTACCTTCATCTACCCTACCTCCACAAATCAACTCCCACTGTCCTATCCTGAACAGGTGAACAAGTGCCACCAACTAAGATAGAACTCAAATAGCATAACCGGGATAAACTTAGAACAGAGAGTGATACAGCTATACGTTCTAAACTAGCTATTGGCTATGAGAAAGCGAGGCGTGTAAGCCTCTAATGCTACTTGTCTCCTCTTCAGGCTTGAAGTAGTAGTTGGGAGCGGCGAAGGGTAAGGAGTCGCCCAAGCCAATTCTGGCCTGGTGCTCCTCGAAGGCACTGGGGACGCTCCGGTGTACCACCGCAGTGGCAGACACCCCAGTAGTTGTCGTGCCAGGTGTTGCCTTCGACTAGGAGCCTTGTTCCAGTCTCAAGCAACTTTTGGGCGAGTCGTGGGTTGGTGTGCAGGTCAAACTTCTGCACAGTAAGGTCCCACATTATTGCTGCTTTGACAGCGTCCCAGTCAGAGCGCATATCTACGCGCTGACCCAGGCGTTTGGCCTTGCCAGGGGTGGGAGAGATCTCAATTTCCTTACGTTCAGCAAGATTGAGAGTCTTGGCAGCCTGATAGGCATGCTCCGTGGTTGGATAGGAAGCTCCGTCAAGAGTGACGACAACTTCCTGGAAGTTGGAGAGAAAGCAATTGGGACCTTGAAAGTCCCGTAGGTAGGTTGTCAATGGTGCTCCTTGAGCCACGCGATGATGATATCACCATGGCACATCTTCTGATTCTTGCCGGCGTATCGACAGGAGCAGCCCAGGATCTTGTCTTTGAGCCCCACAACAAACGTGGCGAACTCCTCGTCCTTCATCATGGCCTGGAAGTATTGCTCATAACGAGCGATAGACTCCTCCCTTGGCTCATTCGGAAGAACCTCCATGCTGATGCCGACACTGTCAGCAAAGCCAAGGCCCCGAGAGATCGGAACCTCGAACTTCTGCTCTCGAATACATACAAGCTGAGTCATCGTTTTCTTCTATTGTGGAGATATAAGCAATAGCAAAGAACAAACAGGAAGCCAATTGTTTGACCAACTAAGATTCCCGTCATCATTCCCTCCCGACTACAATGATGCCATCATGCATGAGATGGCGAATGCGAGGACGAACCTCGTCTTCCCAGCTCAAGCCTCCCAAGCCACATCCAGGACGTGGCAGGAGACAGATGTCACCAGGATAGGCAAGATCACTAAGATGGTGAGCGCTCCTGACAATCAAATCAAGGTCACTTGGGTTGCGCCAATCAATCTTGGTGGGAAACGCCACCAACTTATATGTCGCTCCTATCACTCGCCCTATGACCGTAGTGTTGAAGACGTGCTTGCGCAACATCTCACCATACCTGGCATCGGGAAGCGGAGTCTGATACTCCTTGGTTGTTACGAGCCTAATATTGTCTCGAACGTGCTTGGCAACACCCGCGCTCATAACTGCACGTCCACTGCCAGCTCTTCGAAGGTTCGTTGTCACGCAGACCATATCCGCTCGATAATAGTCTGCAAGTTGCCACAGATCACCTGTGGTCTCACGCATCTAAGCCTACCTCCAAGTGAACATTCCAATGAATACCCCATTGAAGCACTACATCGCCGACAGCTTCGGCTTTGGTAGCTCCAATGGATGAGTGAAGTACTCCCCCTATCATCACACTCGCTTTGAATGTAGCTCCGATGGGAGTAATCGTGATTCGCATAGGATCCATGTACCAGTAACCTCCAATACCCATCAACTCCAACAAAATGACGGGATAACCTTAACCGACCTACAGCTGAGCAGAAGCGCTCAGCCTAACCCGTGACCTCTCATACAGACAAGGTCACGGGCTAAACTAATGCTCCTTAGCGCCGTGTGTGCTTCGGGATCTTGCCACGACCCTTGCAGGGTTCGCAAGTGGTACGACTAATCACCTGCTTGATGGAGCCATTGCCATGGCAAGGAGTGCAATCCTTGAACAAACGCCGAACCAAGACGTAGCTATCGTCGGCGTTGTAAATCCACACCCCCTTCTCTTCCTGATAGGTGGCGTACTTGTCGAGCACGAACGAGTCCACCCGAACCGCGAACTTGTTACCGAGCTCGCGAATCTTGTCTCCATCCTCCCCACGATCAAAGAAGCACGCACCCTTGGTGAGCCCGAGCTGATACAGCATGGACTCCTGAATCCACGCCAACGCTGCACTGGCAGGAATCGGTGCAATGACCCCCCAATTGAGCGTGCTTAGCACGTACGTCTCAACGCCGTACTCGTTACGTTCACACTTCGACTTGATCTGACTGATCAGGTCTGCTTGGTCCTCGGACTTATCCGAGATCTTGAATCGCTTATCAATCATGCTTGCTCTCCCTTCCAGATGTTGGTGGCGACCAGGTCCTTGAGCGACAAGGACCCCGGCAACCTGTAGACGTCAGCTCGTGGAGGCATGGTCGCCCAGATCTTCTGGGTCGACGGACACACCGCCGCCACATGAAAAACACATGACTTCATTCTCAACCTCTTCACAAAGCTCATCACAACAAAGCTCATCACCTTCAGGTAGAAAGCTCTCCTTACACACAAAACAAATCTTCAACTGTACTTGCTCCTTTACTGTATCTGTACTAGAGTTAGGGACAACTGGTCTTAGTGTCTCCTTGGGTCTTTAGACCCTTAACTCCGGGGTTAATGAATAGACCAATGATCTCAGCAGCTTAGGTCTCTGGAAGGCTCTGTATACTGGGTTCTTGATGGGTTAGATGACCAGCTGGGTCCCCTAACCCAGTATACAGAGAAAGTCCAATGATTCCAGTCACTTAGACCCCTTTCCTACCTCTTCCAAACCCTATGTTCCTTCCTCCTAGAACCCGCTTGGTAGCGGAGTCGTTGAGGTTATTGTCAGTACCGCTTAAGCTTCCCTGCTTAAGCACCTCTGTCCAAACCGCCTCTCCTGCTCTGCCAAGTTAGTAACAAACCCTGTCTTATCAGGCAGTTACAACAAGACGGGTACAAAGGAAGGAACGAATCAGGGTGCTCTTATATAAACCATGGGGACGGTTTACCTCCTTGGTTGGTTATTGTAGCCTAAGGGCGGACTGGCTGGAGAGGTCAGATAGCGTAAATCCGAAGGATTGCAGCACTAGACATCTCTTGACACAAAACGCCCTTAGGTCACTTTCTCCTCTCTGGGCTACTCCTCCAGCCCGGCCTCGGTCTCCTCCTCAGCCACCTCGGTCGCCTCATCCGGCTGGGGCAACGTCATGTACGGGACCCGACGAACGAACTCACGAGCATTCGTCTGACAGTCCCAGAACCCGTTCAAGGTCCCATCATTCTGATTGATCATGGACGGGTACATGGTGTTGAAGTGGAAGGCGACGAGAGCCGACTCCTCCGAGTCCTCATGACGAGACGCCATCGAACCGTTGAAGTACGCCTCCAGATCCAGGGTCATGGCCGCCTGGAACCGCTCCCAGACCACCGTAGGCGCCCAGATGTAGGACTCCGGGGTATCCGCCCCCTGCAAGTCCGCCACATCATACTCGGACCGGCTCATGGAGAGCTTGCCGACCAACGGCATGGCGAACCGCTGCCGCAGGATGAACGTGCCCCAGTACATGCGCTGAGGGAACCGCCGGTTGAGCTCCTGCTGATTGAGCTCCCGACGATCCTGAGCCGACGGGTACTTGATCTTGTTGAAGTAGAAGATGCCCTCGGCACGAGCCGGGACAAAACGAATGGTGACGCCAGGGAAGAAGTGCAGGCGGCTCTGCATCACACCCTTGTCGTCCGAGATCTGGTGCTCACAGAGCTCCAGCTCGTGCTTCTCACGCGTGGTGACCTCGCCCTTCGCCACCTTCATGGCCATGGTGCGGGACACCTGGTTGATCCGCTGCGTGTACTTCCGCTTGGCACGATCCTCGTTCGTGATGGCCTCGTGCTCGAAGGCCGTGTTGAGCTTGAGCAACAGGTCGCTCAGCTCATTGGTGCTCATCGTGGTGGTGTCATACTGCACACCGGCAAACATGATCTTGTGATCACTCATAGCTGACTTCGCTCTCTTTGCTGTTTCGGACGGAGAACATCTCTCCCTCCATGTAGTCCTTGTCGTTCTCGATCTTCGGCTCCTCGATGCTGATCGTTCCCCAGAACTCCTCCAAGAAGTCCCAAGACGCCTGTGTCTCTCCTTGCTGGTCGGCTGTCGCCGCCAACGCCATCTTTTCCTGATCACTCATAACATTCTCCTTCAACTTAGCCACGTATCTATCCTCCAACAGTAGGGAAACCCTGTGTTCAGGGTGTGAAAAAGGTCAATGATAAGGTACAGCCACCTAGACTGCCCTCCCCACCACCAAGCTCCTACCCAAACGATAGAAGCATGGTAATGGAAAGATTAGGTTAGGATGGCCGCACCAAACCATACCTGCTGCATCAACCCAACCCTGTGAACTACAGGGTCAGGTCTATGGGGTCAGACGACTACCCAGCCGCCACCAATCTGCTGCTCAAGGATGATTCCCTCCTTGAGCCGTGAGGTGAATGCCTCCTTCTCGTCTTTGCGTTCCTTGTCCCTCTCAACGGCTGCCTTCAGCCATTCGAGGAGCTCGACCTTTTCCAGCAGCAACGACATTTGCCACTTCATGGCCTCCACATAAGGAGACATGATGAAGAGTTCGAGCATGGTGTCATAGGCGATGACATGGATCACGGTTGCGAACAAGGTCACGAAGGTGAAGTAGAGCCCAAGCCCTATAGAACCAACGTCAAAGGCCGCCAACGCAAGCGTGCCAAAGATTGCTACGCACCAGAACCATGACAGGGTGACTCCGAAGCCGGTCCAGAACGTTGGGCTGACAAGTGTCGCCAACGTAGCCCAACCGATCTTCTTCAGGGTGTTCCATCCTCCCCACTCCAAGGCGTTGTAACGCGCCATGCAGAGGTTGTACTTCGCACCCATCCAGTCATTCAACTTACGGATAGGCCAGGTCACCCCAGCCCACGCCTTGCGAAAGAAGTCTCGCAAGGGTTTACGCCAACAGGTGGTCGAACGCCATGCCGTGCACGATCAGCTCGGCGAGGATGAAGGCCGTCAGGAACAGACCCCAACCCCAGAAGCCAGCGCTGAACAGCATGTAGGCCCACGTGGGCAGACCCATGAGGCTGATCAGGGTGACACCGAGGACGAACATGCCGCCGTACACCGGGCGGTCGAACAGAGCCGCACCGAAACCGGCGAGGGCCTTGCGGATCGAGGACCACGAGGAGCTGAAGAAGCCGTTGCCGGTCTTCCACTCGAGGGCGTCGTACTTGGTGGCGCACCACCCCTGAGCACAAGCCATCTGGCTGCCGAACCAACGAACGGGGGTGGCGATGAAGTTCCAGGTCGAATTAAGGAAGCTACGCATGGTAGTACTGTCTCCGAATCAGATTGAAAGTAATAACGAAAGAAAGCAGGGGAGCGGGATCTACAGTCCCGCTCCCCTTAGACACTACGAGGAAACCGCGGTGGTATCCAAGATGGGAGAACCCTCCTCCACCACGACGTCGTTGTAGCCGAACGCCTCGAGAATGATGAGCCCCGCCGAAGCGATGGCACCAGCAAACACGAGCGTAAACGCCACGGTCATGGTGGGAAGCACGAACGGGAGAACCACAGCGGTCGTAGTGACCACCAGATCCACCCACTTACGGTGACTGACCACGAAACGAGCCGCAGGCGGCCAGTACGTGAGCAGCCAAGCTGCCGAGGCAACCAAGATCACGCCACCCAGGGTGGCAGTGGTCATGGCCATCGAGCCGAAGCTCAATCCCCAGACAGTGAGGGCAGCAGTGCCACCCAGCCACACCTTATCCCGAAGGGTAATGCGTAGCCAGAGGCCATGCGCCTTGTTCCAAAGGGATTCGATCCCTTCGAAACGGTTGAACAGAGCTTGCACTCTATCCTCCTAAGCTGTGACAGGCTCCTGAGAGCCAGTCGGGTTGACGCTCTTCTCCTCACGCTTGGCCTGAACCCAGCGGTAGGTGACGAGCGGGAGAGCGAACACGTAGCCCACCCCGAACATGACCCAGCCAACGACGCCCAGAATAACGTCGGAGAGCATGAGCGTGATCGAGTAGAGGGCCACGGTCGTACGGACCGGGAGGAACGAAATCGTCTCCGCCCAATTGACGGAGGTTCCGTCTTCTTTGTAACGGACCCAGCCACGATGTACGATCACCGAAGCGGTATTGTGCAACCTGAGGACCGGCCAGAGCAGGACATCTGTTGTCCAGGCCCAGCCAGTTTGGAGCCAATTGCGATCTGCCATTGTCTTGTATCTCCTAGCACAGTTGACGAAATGGGGCCTTTTACCGACATGCCCCAGGTCCCGACGACTAGGCTGCGGGAGCAACCTCGGGCTCAGGCGTCACAGTGACGCTGGGCTCGGACTTGCGGTCTTCCCACCGCCCTTTCAGCCACGCGATGCCGCCGTCCGCCATCTCGAGGAGGAGGACAACACCGATGAAGGCTGCCAGCACGAATGCCGTAGCCAGGCCTGCGGTGAGCGCCACGCCGAGCGTGACGGTCTTGAGGACGAGACCCGTAGCCTTGACGGGTGCCCAGAGGGCGGTACGCCAGGTTTTGGGCCACCAACCCTCGAGGGCAGTGCCCTCGCCGTCCTCGCAGACGATGAAGGGACGATCCCAACAGTAGTTGGTAAGACGGGCGAACTGCTGGAAAGGCCAGCTGATGAAGGTCTTGAGCGTATCCATGGATACACCCTCCTATGTCGAACGTCCTTGCTTAAGGGACAAGAAAGCAGAGCGGACACTTAATGACCTCCGCTCTATAGGTCAGACAACGTTTACAGCGCCGGCGAAGCCTCGAACGTGGGCTCCGTGGTGTAGGTCGCCACGGTGTCCTTCACGAGGTCGATGACCTCACCGAAGGCACCCGAACCGTACATGAACGAAATGCCCGGCAGGACCTTGATGGAACCCAAGACGAAGGCACCCACCCAGAGGACAGCGGTGATGGCGGGGCTCAACACCCAGCCGATGATGCGAACGGCGGCACGAGGCAGCGCCAGGGCGATGGACATACCCCAACGGGTCTCACCAGCGTCATCGAGCTGACGGAACGAGTCCTGACCGAAGCCTCCGAACACGATACCGTAACCGTAGGCCACCTTGCGGAAGGCCCAGATCGTGCCGGCCTTGATATTCGTAACGCACGTATTAAAGAAATCACGCATGGTCTTAACACTCCGAACACAAAAAGTCCTTGCCTAAGGGACGAGAAAGGCAGGGTGAACACTTAACGACCTTCACCCACATAGGTCGATCAGATCTAGTCTAGAAGACTAGGCAGTCGCGGACGCGGTCTCGCCGGCGGGGGCGCTGGCGGTCTCGGTCTTGGTCTCGTTCTTCTTGGAGAACAGGCGACCGATGGTCCCGTCGTAAACCCAGAAGCCGAAGCGGCAGACGGCGGCGGCCGGCTTACGCACGAGCGTGTTGAACACGGTGGCGAGGATGGCGGCCTTGTCGGCCTTCTCACCGAGGCCGAGCTTCTCCTTTCGGAGCTTGTCCGTGGCGCGACAGGTCATCGTGAGCTTCTCCTGGAGCTTGGTGATGGCCTTGTCGCGCTTCTCGCTGGCCTCGGTCGCGTACAGCTTCTCGATGTCGGCCGAGATCTTCTCCTCCTTGATGTAGGCCTTCTCGATCTTGCGGTTGAGGACGGACGCGTTGGTCACCTTGAAGTCCATGGCCTTGACGGTCTGGCTCCAGTTGCGCAGGCGCTGGCGGCGGGTCGGGGTGGTGCTGTCGGACACGTTGGTCTCCTTGCTGTCGGTGTTGTTGTCGGTCGAGGTGTTATCGGTGTTCATGGTCTTGCTCTCCGGGGTCTTGGTGTTGGTGGTCTTGGGCTTCACGGCCTTCTTGGCCTTCGGCTCGGGCACGATGATCTCGGGCTCGATGATGGGCATCACGGTCTCCTGGGCGTTCTTCAACTCAGCAGCCGCCTGGGCCGCCTCGTCGATCTTGGTGCTCTTTTTCGCTGTGCTCTTCCGGTTCTTCTTCCGCTTCGTCACGATATTTCTCCTAACACAGGGGCCCATCCCTACTTCAGCCAGAATGGCTGCCAAGCCTTTGGAACCTGGAATGACGGTTAGCCCCTGCCCGAAGGCAGGTTTGTTAAGGTCAGTCCTTGCCGATCAAGTCGACAAAGCCATCACCGCGTTCGTCCTCTTTCCGCTCATTGAACGGATCAGACAGCCACTCAGACGAGTCGTGTCCCCAGAGAGGGTGATCTCTGTTGATCACACCCAAGTACGCATCAAAGCTGGGATTCAGCTGGTTGCGCATCCAGGACATCGTCCAGTCACCTCTCTCGTCATGGTCACCACGACGCCACTGACCTGACCCATTCATGGGCACTTCGATCATGAGCATCTGGTAATCATACACCTGAGGATGACGACTTCCGAACGTCAGCTGCTCCCCCAGGTGGTCCATCTGTTCCCGAGGAACACGATCGATGCCCTTGACAGGCAGGAAGAACTCAGAGCACCTGTTCACGACGGTCGAGGTGATCTCGACTGCCGCTGCCTCGTGCATCGCCTTGATGAACTTCGGCCGTGCCTGTGAGTACCCCACCACATAGACCGTGATGTACCAAAGGTCTAGGTTGCGGTCCTCCTTGTCGGGTATGTAAATCCCTCCCCTTGCGGGGAGGTTGCGGGTGAATCGACCCGAGCCGGGCATCAGTTCTTCTCCTTCAACTGCCTGCAGTCGTTTTTCCGACCAGGCTCATCCGTCTCTTCCATCTCTCGACGAGTACGTGCATCGTAATCGTCGACAGCCTTCTTCACATGTGGTGCTAGTCCACGCACCAATGCGTACGCAGCCGCGAGCAATACTACCGGGCTCACGACTGCCTCTTCCGCTGGTCCTCCAGCATCTCGCTCTCGCACATGGCCAGCACCTCATGCTCCAGCAAGCCAGCAGGCTCATTGGTCATGTACCGAGCCCGAAGGATGTCCATGACGCCGTCACGTTCAGCCTTGAGGTAATCGACGCGATGGAGGGCCTGAGCACGAATGCTCACCCACAGGGAACGGTCGCGAGTCTGTCCTCCAGTCCGGGACATGCCCTGGAGGTTGTGACGTGCAACACGCACCCAGACGAATTCACGATCGATCGCGTGATCGATCAGGACGTATGAACGCTGGACTTTCATCCAGGCGTCCATTTGCTCTTTGTACTCTTGCGGTGTCATTTCTTCAACTCAGCAGCCGCCTGGGCCGCCTCTCCTCCCAACGAGCGTCGAAGTCGGCTCGCATCTGAACATGGGCGCCATCGAGGAACCCCTCGATGACGTCCACAGGCCAATTGCTCTCCTTCAGACCCTCGACAAAGCCGTCGATGCAGTTCTGAAACAGCATGTCGTTGGTCTCCTCAGGCTTACGCCAGAGCATGGCCATACGAAATTCGAACGAGTTGATGGTCTCCTTGAAGTGCTCCGCAACCGAAGCGTGAGCATGATGCCTCATCGGCTTGATGTTCCTGTACGCGAAGATGTACAGGACCATCATGACCTTGTCAACCTTGCCAATGATGAACTTCTTCATGATTACTCGTCTCCCTTGTAGCTGTGCTCATCGTAGTTGTACAGCTCGCCGTTGATGGTGATGCTGCTGATGGTGCCGGTGGCGTAGCCCCTCTGCGACTGGTCGCTGATGGGGATCATGGCGTACTCGGTCCGGTTCTCGATGGCGTCGGCCAACAGGAGGTCGAGCATGGGCTGCACCAGGACGTGGTGCTTCATGGTGTTCGGGACGTCCAACTGGGCGTACGAGTACACCATCGTGTCGCGGATCACCTGCTGCGGGGTCTCGCACGTCACGCCAGCATGGAGAGCGTTGGCGTAAGTGATGCCGTGCCCGTNNCCGNACCGACCATCCTTCGAGTCAGAGACGGACCAGCTGTACCTGCGGAAGTTCATGAACCAGCGGTGATTGATGTTCGGTCGATCGAACTCCTTGCCACGCATCTCCATGACCCAGCAGTAGGTCCCCCTTGCACCGGGGGTGCTGCCCTTGAAGATGGACTCGGGGCACGTCTCCCTGACGTACTCGAGCACCTCTCCATCGATCTGCATGCTCTTGGCCGGAATCCACTGGAAGTGGATCGCCGGGAGGGCCGGGAGAGTGAGACCGTCGTGGTAGTCGACGCTCGAGTGCTCCCTGAAGGCCTCCCAAGCCACGGGCTTCAGTTCACCGCTCATGATGTCAGTCTGGTCAAATTCGTTGTACATTACTTGGTCTCCTGCGTGCTCTGGGGAACGTTGCCGATCTGGCTCAGCCAGGACATGTCGGCTTCAGTGATCTGCGAAGCGAANTCTGCAACCATCCGAATCCAGGGAAGCGGGTTGTCGTTGTCCTCAGGACCCCTCTCCAAGAATCGGAAGAGGGCGACCCCATTCCTCTTGTGTGTCATCGCCAGCATCGGGTTGGTGTCGAACACCCGGTGGTAAGGCAGGGTGAAGTCAAGAGACGGGTCGGGCTCCTCCTGCAAGTTGTTGATACCAGTGGCGAGGAGGATGATCTCCTCATCAGTCATGCGGCAGATAGCGCTTCCGAGCTCCTGAACCACCTCCATCGTCGGCATCAGGTTCGTGAGGCTGTAGTAGTACTTCGGATCGTGTCGGTTTTCGTAAAGGTTGAGGGGCATGTTACTTGCTCTCCTTACAATGGATGTAACCGTTGACGCCCGTCTCGGTCTTGTGAACCGGGACGAACTCGTGCCCGTTGGGGCACATGTTGTTGTTGTTCTTGTCGATGATCTCTCCACGACCATCGTCGTTCATTCGGCCACAGCTTCCCTGGTGGTACTTCAGGTAGTTGCTGTAAAAGGAAGAGGCTCTCGGGTCGCTGATGTCCAGCATGCACCCGTAGTTGTCGAGCTTCTTGTCTCCCTCACAGAAGTCGCGCGCCATGACGGCGTTGACCTCTCCGTTGTAGTAATAGATCGCACAGTCCCCAACCCAGAGGGACCCGTTCATCATCAGTGCGACCACGAGGGTCACAAAGATGAGGCTGTAGAGTGTGTTCTTTCCCATGTCAGTTGTCCTTGTTGAGCATCTTGCCGCAGCAGTTCTTGAACTTGTTTTGTTTTTTGTCCTTCTTCTTCATGTTCTTCGGGCAGTTGCACACCTGGTTGGCTTCTGGGTTTACGACGGTGTTTCCACCACCATTCCGCTTCCGCTTCTCCTCTTTCACGGCCTCCTTCTTCATCTCTGCGTACGTCGGGATCTCCGGAGAGTCAGGGGCCTCGATGCCCGCAGCCTCAAGCCGAACGATCATCGCGTCCACTTCCACGCCCTTGCGGCGCATCCGTGTCACGAACTGACGCCTCTCGTTCTCAGACTTCCACGTACCCATGGCAGTCTTCTTGTCCCAGATACCGAAGAGCTCGGTCATCTGGTCAAAGGTACAAAGAGACTCCTCCTGGAGCCTCCCCATGAACTCGTCGACGCTTCCAACCCCAGCCTCATCGGCTAGGACCTTCAGCTTGGCGAGCGCCATGTCGAGCTCGTGGATTGTCATGTGTTGGACTTCGGGGAGCCCAGCACGACGGGCGCAGAAGTTCTGCATCCGAGTCATGTTGAGACTGATAGGCTCCAAGAGCCGTGCAGTCTGTTTGGGGGTGCGCGTATAAGCGAACACACACCACCCAGCCATTGCGAGTAGAACAAGGGTCATACAGCCTCCTCAGGCGTACGGTTGGTAGGTTGGCATTTGCTGACACCATTGGCGATCTCCTTGATCGCACGTTCGTGCCAGCCCTTGTCGAACGGCCTGTTCTGGGAGACAGCCGCCATCCAAAGCAGCTGCTCCCCGAACAGGATGATGTCCCCGAAGACCGGGGGGTTACTCCTGACGGACACGTCGTCGTCCCTTCAGCTTGTCGAGGCGGTGTTGCGCCGCCTGGGCCAAGGCCAAACGCCAAGCCGGGATGGCCTGGTCAGCGGGAGCCACGTCAGCGGAAGGCGCGGTGGCCGTCTTGGCTTCCGCTTTCTCCTTCGTCTCCGACTGAGAGGCGTACAGCTTGCGCACGGGCGCCATCTGACGAGCCGGCTTGGTCTCCACCTTGGGGGCGGTGGGCGTCGTGGTGCCGAGCACGGGCTCGGCGATGCGCTCCCAGGAGCGGGCGGTCTCGAGCTCGGCCAAGAACGCGTCCTGCTTGGCGTCCTCTTCCTCGGTGTCCATGAGGACCTCGCTGCGAGAGTTCTCCTGGATCATCTGGTCCCAGCAAGAGGGGTCCTCGTCAGACCACTCTTCGATCCCCTTGTAAGCTCCGGGGTTGACGGCCACGGCGTTGGTCTTGTCGCTGCTCCACCGGTAACCGGTGTCAGCAGGCGTGTTGCAGTCGTCGTCGCTGAAGGGGATGACGATGGGGGTGAAGGACTGACCCACGATGGAGTCAGTGGCGATCTCTGTGTATGCGTCGTACATGCTAGCTGTTCCTCGAGTGAGACCAGATCCCGCTGTGGGGATCGTCGGCGGGCAGAACCATGCCCGTATTCTGGTAGCGCTCTGCAACGTCACCGAAGTTGGCGACATGGACCCAACGACCCAGGCCACCATCCGCGATGCGAGTCACCCCTTTCAAGGTGGAGGCGAGGCGCCAGCCCCACGTTCCATCCTCGAAGCGGCTATCGATGGCCTGAACGACCACCCCGCTAGGGGTAGTCCAGGTCTGCTGCACGAACTGAGCTGTCAAAATGGACATGCGTACCTATCCTTTCCTATGTACAAAGCCCATAGGAGGCAGTTCTTTCAGGCTGCTGCGAGCCTGAGATTGTTGATGCCGCGCACCTCGGGAGCCTCACCGAAGAGCTCACGCTCGAGACGGAGGAGGCGCTCCGTCAGGGTCTCGGGGCAGGGCTCGAGATCGAAGACGGGAGGCGTGGAGATGGGAACGAGGGAGGTGGTCTGGACCATGAGCTCTGACAGCCCCTTGGATGCGGCCTTGGTCTCTTCCTTGACGCTCATCTCTACGTTCGCAGCGTCCCACTCTTCCATGATGAGAGCACGCCGCTCTGCATCACGCTTTGCATGCAACTCTCGGGCATGACGAGCAGCCCAAGCTTCGAGTCCGGTGGGCAGGTCAGCGAGGACGAGATCCAGGCTGATACCATACCAGTGGCTCTCCTGCATGGAGGGCCGGTAGTGGGTGAAGACCATCACCAAAGCGATGACCATGAGGAAGAGAACGGCGAGCATGAGAATGATTGCGGACATGGCTTACTCCTATTGTGAAGCCGTGGGTAGAATTACCCATCCTGCCACACCGCGCTTTGCGGCGGGCAGACGGGGCGCCTGAGCTGTTTAACTCAGGCTCTTGTCTCCGTACTTTCGCTCTGCAACGTCACCGAAGTTGGCGATCAAAGACCACATTCCCTGACCGCAGTCAAGAACCTGGGTCTTACCGTTGAGCTCCGAACAGATCCTCCACGTCACTCTGACGCGGTCGCTATCATTCCAGATGGTCTCCACCACCCAGATATGGATTTCGTCCATTCCATGATACAGAATACACTCTTGAAGAATGTTATCCTGCAGCCAGCCCATGCAGAACCTCTCGCGTATAACTCCCTCGCACATAACTCCCTCGCACGCTTGTCGCCTACCTGCAGAGACATTCCACAGGTACCCGTCTATTCGGGCAGGGAGCCCAGCATCAGGGCTATGCTACCTACAGGAAGTAGGATTTTAGATCTCGAACAGGTACACCCGCATCGGGTCTGGGTCGCCCCAGTAGTCCCGGCAGAACTCGTACCCGAAGCCGAACTCCCGCAGGTGCTTGTCCAGCCTGGCGATGAGCTCCCGCTTCACGTAGAAGCCGGACAGCGTGTCGACGCAGAAGAGGTTGAAGAGCTCTCGCCCTGTGACCTCTAGCACCGACGCGCAGTTGGAGCTCCACTCACCCCTGTGGCCGGGAGCCTTGGCAGCGTCGTGACTGCGGAACCCGAAGGTGAACATCTCCGGACACTCATCCACAACTGAGACACGCGTGATGCCCTCGCCACCGTCGACCAGCTCCAGCACGGTGCAGTCGAACTCGAAGTCCACCACGGGGATGAGCGTGAGCCTGGCCTCAGTGTGCCAGGTGAAGCCGGTTTCCACCGACCCCTCCTCCGACGCCCACCTATGTCTGTTGGTGAATTTGCCACCTTTGCTGGCGAACAGGTGGAACTCCTGTCCCCCGATCTCAACCACACCACAGCGGGTGGTTCGACCTGGGAAACGCTCCATGCTCTCCAGCTGGCGCTTTAGCCTATCCATCTCTATCTCTCCTCTAGCTTTGAACCCTGCCTCACGGTTCACCACGATATATGGTGCCCAGCACTTGACGAACTGGGTGTACGTTTACGGGTGGTCCAGCATCAGGACCATGCTTTACTGCTTACTTGCGCTCAGCCTTCTTGAAAGCCTTGAACGCCTCCTTGATGTAGAGGGCTTCCGCCCTCCAGCCCATCTTCGCCGCCTCATTCCGCACCCAGTGTGCCAGCTCGGTGAGCTTGGCCATATCAGCGCGCTGCCTGTGACACGTGGACATCTCGAAGACATCGAACAGCCCGTAGGGCGCCGGCAGGTCATAGACCCGCTTCGCCATTGCGTTCATCTCCGAGCGGAAGTCGAAAGCAGCTTTCTCACCGAGATTGCTCGCCTTGTGCCTCACCTCCTCCCTCTTATTCGCCCACTTCCTCTGGGCGTTGTTGAGCATGGACCCAACGCCAAAGTCCTTGAAGTACTTCACCTTCATCTCCTCCGCACGATTCACACGCCTACTCACAGCTGTCTAACTGCAAGTACCCTTAGAAAGGGCGAGGAGCCTGGGCATCACAGGCTTGCCACCTACTGAATGTAGGATTTGTTACCGTATGAACGGTCGGACACACACACTGGCAAGGTGTGCCTGGTCGTCGATCGTCCATCCACGGGAGGGCTTCTCTTTCCTGCCCTCATGGAATTGGTGGTCACTGAACAGGTACCACCACACGCCTAGATTGCGCTTGGTAGCAGTCTTGTTCACGAGACCACGATTGGTCCACAGCACAAGCCGGAACCCGATGACGCGCAGCATCAGCAGCACCACCAACAACCAGTGCCTCTTAGGCAGGTTGTCTATGGACTGTTGCTCATACCACTGGACACCATGTATTGCGAACATGATGTCCAGGTCATTGGACAGGAGTGTGCCGTCGACATCTACGTACAAAGTACGCATATGTCCTCCTCCTACTACGGTACCCCTCCCATAGGGGCACCTCCAACTCTGCACCACGACCACATTGGTCGCGGGCAGAAGTGGCGACCGACCTAAGTCGGCCTAGTAGATGTAGACCACCCCACGCTCCTGCTTAGGAGGCGTGGGCTGGGGGCGAGGGGTCCAGTACGGGGAGGGGAGAGGCAGCTCCAGTTGGGGCCGCTCCTCCTTCTTCCGCTCCTTCTCCCTCACCCACTCGATCACGACGGGGTGAGGTAGATGCATCCTATCGCTTCTCCTTACGACCGGCGATACGGTCGACCTGCAGCTGTGCCGCCTTGACGCGCAGCTGTGCCGTCTGGACAGCAGCCAGAGCCCACCTGCTGTCAGGCAGGTTCCGGTAGATGGACACTGCGTAACGCACTTCCTGGCTGGCCAAGTCAAGGACCCGCTGTGCACGAGCAGGGGTCATGGTCTTCCAGGCCACGCCCTTGCGGTTGTGGTCGAGGAGCACCTTGTCAGCGACCTCAGGGCTGATGTTCGAAGGCGGATCTATCTCGTAGACGGGGTTGGCGTACGTCCGCTCTGTCTTGGACAGGGCGCCCTTCACCTGAGTAGCCCGCTTACGGATCTGAGGCCCCTCGTCGTCCTGCTCCGTAGAGGAGACGGTCCCCTCCATCACGTACTCGTTGGGCGGGAGGTCGGGGCAGTACTCGAAGTGGCCGTTGTGCTCCTGGTAGCACCAGTTGCAGGCCCAAGGGGTGGAAGGGCAGCCGTGGTCGTGGCCGTAGAGCTCGATCCACGCCATCATGCAATGGCAGTCCTCACACGACTCGGAGGTCGACCCGTAGTGGATGTCGTTGTCGTGAATCATAGAGTACTTGCAGTGACGGTCGTCACTATCATGTCCATCCTCGGGGCCGCAGCACTCAGCGCAGCTCTCGTACTCGCGCTCTGCCCGCCGAAGCGCCTCTTCACGCTCCCTGTCCTCTCGGTCGAGGTCCTCGAACTGAGAAGCCAGCTCCTCCTGGTAGGAGGCGTTGTCCTCAGCAGCCTGCTCACTGTAGTCATGGTGGTTGGCACCGTCGAGGTACGAGTCCAGGGCGTCCCACATGGGGTGATCGGCAGGGGTGGCAGGGGTAGTAGTGAGGGTAGCCGTTGGTGAGAAGATGGGCCTATGGCAGCGGACACAGAGACACTGGTTGCTGTCCATATGGACCATCTGCCTGGCCACGTAGTGAGGGTAGCCTTTGGAGACCAGCTTCTGGATGGTGATACGCCACGCCTTGGGCGTGGCCACCTTGGTCACCTTGCGACCCTTGGTCACGGGCAAGGAGAGCAGGTACGACAGGCACCTGCTGCAGAACAGCCGCACACGACGCATGTCCCTGTTGAAGGGGGTGGTCACGTCTGCATGTGTGAAGTACCCCTTGATGGTACGGCACACATGCAGCATACGGCTGTACGTACGCATGATGCGCTCGCTCACCCATGAGGGCAAGCTCAGGGCCACGTGCATGGAGGGGTAGTGCCCCATCACACACTTGTAGATGTACAGGCGCAGGCCTGTACGCACGATGTATCCCACCACCAGAAGGGCGATGAGAAGGAGAGCGGCATTCAAGTGTTGCATGTCTATCCTATTGGTGTGTACGTACACGTGTATGTGTGTACGTACGTGTATAGAGGGCACCCCTATATGAGGTACCCCCTATGTAGTAGGGGTGTGCTAGCAGGTGCCTGCCATCATGGACGACACAAACAGCACGATGCTGACCAGGTTCATGCCACCCATGATGATGATGAGGGGGGCGTCGCCGTTGAGCAGGGAGATGAAAAAGAACATGCTGGCGATGACAGCCAGCATCCCCGACATGACCATGAGCCACGTAACACACGTACCCAGCGCCCAGATGCAGGCGATGAAGATGGCCGTGGTGTACACGAGGGTGAGCCCGGGGGCAACCTTAGCCGTCCACACCCACAGGCAGCAAGCCATGTAGCTCATGATGCCAATGATGAAGGAGGAGGACAACACGAGCTGGCCCATGTACCCCTCATCACCGAAGGTAAGGAAGGCCAAGAAGAGACCGAACGTACCCAACAGGGTAAGGGCACTACCCCTGTACTCACGCAGCTGAGGGGCGATCGAGTGGATCATCCCACACGTGATCAGGGTCATGATGACCAAGATCATCATGCCACTACCGTGAGCGTCAACGAAGGAAGAGAAGAAAGAGATTAAGGAAGAGTAACTCATGTGATATTGTCCTAACAAGAGCATGACACATATACGAACACAGGGAACACCCCCGGGCTCGCATGGGCCATTAGTGGCAACATACCTACTATGTTAACCAGGTCCTCTCACATTTTTCTCTAAATTCATATAATTCTCTAGGCCCTAGAAGTCTACAAGACTTCCACGGACCAGAGACCCCTCAAATAATTTTCTAATTCTTCTTCTCCTCCAGCTCCTCAAACATCTTATGACTCTCCTCCAGCTCCCAAGCCACTCTGCTCTCTTTTATATATATTTTCCCCTATTTTGGACAGAGTCCCTTTATTACACGCACGCGGGTGTTATTTATATATGAAGGCTCCGCTTGGACCTTCACCTATATTTGGGACTCAACCAAACCAACAGGAGACAGACATGAATTATCTGGAACTACAGCTAGTTGATGACTCTAAGCTTATGGTGCAAAATGCTCTTGCGAGTGCATTGAGGGAGTTCGAGGGTGTGGACGCGCGTTATATTGACCTGGACAAGGTCAAGGCCAACCTGGAAGCCGCACTCCCTGGAACAACCTTCACCGTATCTGTGGAGTACGACGAACTTAACATCAAGCTCTCGCAGTAAGGAGAACTGAATTGAATAGGCATCAGGAGGAAGTATGCCAGAAGCTTGGAATAGATTGGGAGACGTTTGACCTGATCATGGAGAAGCTTGGTGGTATACTACAAAGAAAGGACCTGTTGGAGAAGTACCTTGCGCTCAAGCGCAACTCCGATATGGGTGACAATTGCTACTATGCCGGCATCGCCGCGAACATGCTTGTCACCCATGGAACCTTTGACGAGTTGAAGGAGTTGATAGTTGGGCTCAAAGAACTTACCGAAGAGACTAGACCCCAAACGGGTGAGGTCGAAGGCGGAGAAGAAGATACCGAAACACAAGCGGTACCCGGACATCTATCACTTTAATACGTGGTTCAAGCAGAAGAGCAACGTACACAAACCCCTACACCCCGATTACAAGAGAATGAAGGAGAAGCTTCAATTGGACGCTATAACCAAGATGGATGATTTGGAAGAGGACGCACTCAAGAACGTGCAGAAGAGATTGGATGAGATAAAGGTGGAGGAGGAGCGGCAGGTCGCCTTGGCGGTCAAGCCATCGGACACCTGGTTCCAGACGTTGAATCTGGCCATAGATGAGTATCCCGACCTGCAGCTCACCCCTGAGGAGCAGCGAAGGGTTCACAAGTCGGCCCGCCTGACAAGAACCGGACTCGCCTCACAGGTTCCCATGACATGTCCCACACGAGAGAGATGTCCGTTCGCCAAGGGATGGCAGAACGGTGGAGGACATTGTGAGTATGCCAAGCTCCGCAAGGAGCCCATCGGAAAGCCCTGCATAGTGGAGATGGACCTTATCGCCTACAAGACCAAGGAGTATGCCGACCAGTTCGAGGTGGGCTCTACACCTGAGGAGGCGACCGACAGGTTGCAATGCATGGAGCTTGCCGAGTACGACGTGTATGAACGTAGAGTGACCCTGCTTCTGGGTGGGAAGGAGCGCTCCGATCTGACGGAGGAGAATGTCATAGGTGTGGATGAGGCGGAAAATCCTATATATGCGAGACAGATCGCCTTGCCTTGGCATCTCAAGATTCAGATAAAGAACCGCCGGGACCGCGTCCTGCAGCAGATGGTGGCGACACGCAGGGAGAAGTATAAGAGAGCTGCCGCCATGGGCAAGCTGGAAGAGGGAGACGCCAACCTGGGCTTCGCCGGGGTCATGGGCAAGTTCGAGAGACTCCAGAAGGAAGGGGTCATAGACATCAACGTCTTCGAAGAGAATGAGTAATGATCAAGGACTTCCTATCAAGGGCTAGCTTCTTCGATATCGAGACTACCGGTCTCGATCCCAGAAAATCCAGCACTTCGATTTGGGAAGGGGCCATCTATCATGAGGGCCGCAACACGGTTTGGAAGAGAGCCAAGCCCATCTCCCCCAATACAGGTCGGGTCATTCCGATCTCTCAGATGTCCCCGTGGACTCAAGCCTCTCTCAGTCAAGGAAGCACACCTATCACAGATGAGATCCTGAGCAAGGGTCTCAACCGCAAGCCTTTCATCAGCCGTATGCTCGGAGAGATGAAGGGAAGGGACGTGTGGGTCCAGAACCTGCCGTTCGAATCACGCCATTTGGCCGCCAACATGAGCGACCGCACCTACACAGACTTCATCAAGTCAGCCAGACTTCAGACCTTCTCTGTAAACAAGGACCCCATTACAGGCAAGCTCGCCTCAAGGCGTCTGTTCACCACCTCACCCATCGTAGAGCAGGCCGTGTCAAAGGCATGGGGAGCTGCGCCTGGCGACAGCTCGATGAAAGCATGGGGCGGTGTATGGGGTGCTATCAAGAAGGAGCTCACCCAAGGGGTTCCTGATGATGTGACACGTATCTTCGACATCCAGGACGTATCCAGATCCTTGTTCGCAAAGGCTCAGATGGAAGGCTACATGAGACGTAGCGGTGACATCTTCACGGGCACCTCGGTGGAGACCTACTCCCAGTTGATGGAAGGTATGGCCGAGTCACACAGGGCCCCTGTCGATATCAAGGCACAGTCTCGAATGCTCAAGTCCTATATGGGCATGCTCGAGAAGATGGATTCGGGTACTGGTCTCTCCATCAAGGAGAAGGACTATCTCATGTCCGTCTCTCTGCTCCAGCCCAAGTTGAAGAGACAGAATGCCGCGAAGACCCTCTCTTCCGCCTATGCTCAGATCATGGACTTCAGAAGCAACCAGGGTCCTGGATATCCTGTGGCGATCGGAAGACGGATCAAGGACATCGAAGCAGGACACTACACCGGAAAGACGATCTCAAAGACCATTCCGGAGATGACGTACAAGCATCTGACGGACATGGAAGATGTAGTCGCACAGCTGACAAGGTCTCAGGACAGGAACGTTCGGATCGGCCGGATGCACAGAGCGCAGAAGGTCGACTATCAATCTATGTGGGGCTCGATGAGAGGTGCTCTCAGAGGAAAGGAGAACTGGCAAGGTGCTCTGCATGAGTGGGAGAAGGGTTACAAGGTCAGTGATGAGGTCTATGGCTCATTGAGATCTGGAAAGGGTCTTCCTGGCGCAAGGGCTGGCAATGTCGGAGACAAGGCGTTCTCCTGGGCGAAGAAGAACTGGAAGGCTATTGCAGTGGGAGGAGCGGGAATCCTTGCGTTGCATGCTCTGACCGGCGGGCCCAACAACGATCCTCTATACGGTGTTGATGTAGACGATCCCTATCCGGGAGACACCACGTCTCCTCCGTCTTTCAGTCCAAGCGGAAAGTTCGGCGGAGTCATTCACAGGAAGACTGATTCAAGCATGGCCATGTATGTTCCCGATTCCAAGGATACGATTCAGATCGAGGATGCTGACACCGCCATCCTCCACCTTGCAAAGGGAGGCACGCATGCCATTCGTATGGCTGGTATCGATGCTCCTGAGGTAGGCCACAAAGATGAGTATGCTGAGGGCAGAGTCCTTCAAGAGCAGCCGTATGGACAGGAGGCTACAGAGACTCTGAACCGACTTATGGGAGAGATGGACAGCGTAGGTGTACTGTTTGACGAAGCCGGCCGTACATCCTATGGCCGTACAGTCGGTGTCCTCATGGGAGAGAGAGACGGACAGCAGTTCAATCTGAATGAGATGCTTGTCAAGGCGGGTTCGGCAAAGTTCCTGCCATTCGGAAAGAGACGTGACTCCATCATCGACAGAGGCGCATTCCAAAGAGCGGAGAATGAGGCCTACGCAGCACACAGAGGCATGTGGGACGAAGAGGGGTGGAGAAGGGTAAGACAGGCAGAGGGTGACAAGGACACTGTCACAAACGTTTCGTTCACCAACATGGAAAGAATGAGCAACGACTTCAGGATCGCAGCACTTCTTCGTAGACAAAGAGACATGACCGTATCCTACAACCTCGCCGCTGGTGGCAAGGACGACCACAACGTCATCGAGGGTCTGCCCCATGGTTGGTTCGGCAGCAAGCGTAAGTACAACACCGACTTCGGCTCTGGTTACCAGGGAGAGAGCTTCGGTGTCGGAGACGCCATCTTCATGGCAGGCTCCGCGCTTACAGGATTCGACAGGTTTGGAGGCAAGGGTGGAGCCATCGGTGCTGCGATCGGACTTGGCTGGACAGCTCTTACAAAGGGAACGTCTTCAGTACTGGGAGACAGCACTGCGGGAGACGCCTGGAGGTTCTTGAGTGGTGGTATCACAGCTTCGGCAGCAACCTCCATGTTTGCATCATCCATGATGAAGGGTGGTCTTTTGGAGCCTGTTGGAAAGGAGATGTCTAAGGGCTTCTCGAGCTTGGTTGGAGGAACGACAAAGAAGTTCCTTGGGACCAGCTCTGGAGAGGCTTACCTGAAGAGTAGAGGTATGGCGAGAGAGCCTGCAGAGAAAGAGCTCCTGTCCTTCCTTGAGAGAACAAAGGATGACCCTCGTGGCTTCTTTGCTGTAATTCAAGAGGGTGGTGAGACATTGTCAGAGCTGGGTGGCTTCATGAGGAAGTCCGACTCAATTGGAACTAAGGGAGTCGGTGGCCTCCTC
>JGI25130J35507_1000034_pt1 | contig 48256 bp, 38 predicted proteins | sample ETNvirnome_2_300_FD_35507 | JGI IMG/M metagenome (IMG submission 35507)
AACAGATAAATTTAAAAGCGCGCAATTTTGTCGCGCTTTTTTGTTTTAGGTGGCGCTAATAAAACTAAGGTACAAACTTTATTGGTACGCTGTCTTTATTCGCTTCGTGCTCATGGACACGGGTTTGGTATTGTTGCCAAAGTGAGTCTTTATTAGCCTGTAAATCGGCTAAATAATGCCAGCTGTATAAGCCGCTGTTGTGATTATCGCTAAATACTAAACGAAGCGCATAATGACCAACTGGCTCAATTTTGCTAATGCTTACTTGGTGCTTATTTAGTACCAGCTTCATGGGCTCATTACCATGGCCTTGTACTTCGGCTGAGGGTGAGTGAACACGTAAGAACTCTGCACTAAAGCAAGCACTCGACTCATCGTCAAAGTAAACGTCTAGTACTTTGCTTACGCTGTGATAATGCACTTTCGTCACTTCTTTCATAGTAAACCCTATCATTGATTTTTAAGCTAACAAAAAAGCCTCCAACAGGAGGCTTTTAATTATAACGATAATTTAGTGATTAAAGAATAAAGCGACTTAAATCTTCGTCTTCAACCAATGCGCCTAGGTGCTGCTCGACGTAATTAGCATCAATTGTGAGCGTTGAACCCGCTTTTTCAGAAGCATCGAATGAAATTTCTTCCATTAGCTTTTCCATCACAGTGTGTAAGCGACGTGCACCGATGTTTTCGGTTTTTTCGTTTACTTGCCATGCGGCTTTAGCAATACGCTCAATTGCGTCTTCAGTGAAATCAACGTTAACCTGCTCTGTTTTCAACAGTTCGCGTTGCTGCTCTGTAAGCGATGCATGTGGCTCTGTAAGGATACGTTTAAAGTCATCGGCGGTTAACGCTTCTAGCTCTACGCGAATCGGTAAACGACCTTGTAGCTCTGGGATCATGTCTGACGGTTTTGCCATTTGGAATGCACCAGATGCAATAAATAACATGTGGTCAGTCTTAACCATACCGTGTTTAGTGCTCACTGTTGAGCCTTCGATTAATGGCAGTAAATCGCGTTGAACACCTTCGCGGCTTACATCTGGGCCTGACGCTTCGCCACGCTTACAGATTTTATCGATTTCGTCGATAAATACGATGCCGTTTTGCTCTACAGCAAAGATAGCTTGCTCTTTTAACTCTTCAGGGTTAACAAGTTTAGCGGCTTCTTCTTCAACTAATAGCTTGAAAGCTTCTTTGATTTTCAGCTTGCGCTTACTGCGCTTATCACCGCCCATGTTTTGGAACATGCTTTGTAACTGGTTGGTCATTTCTTCCATACCAGGCGGAGCCATGATCTCAACGTTAGGCTGTGCTTGTGCAACATCAATATCGATTTCTTTATCGTCTAATTGGCCTTCACGTAACTTTTTACGGAACGACTGACGTGTCGAAGAGTTTTCATCAGAACGTGATTCACCAAACGTATCACGTGCTGGTGGTAGTAGGGCGTCGAGAATACGCTCTTCTGCCGCTTCTTCAGCTCGGTGCTTGAATTTTTTGGTTTGTTGTTCACGGGTCATTTTGATTGAGATATCAACTAGATCACGAATGATCGTCTCAACTTCTTTACCAACATAACCCACTTCAGTGAATTTTGTTGCTTCGACTTTAATGAAAGGCGCATTAGCTAGTTTAGCAAGGCGACGTGCAATTTCGGTTTTACCGACACCGGTAGGGCCAATCATTAAGATATTTTTTGGCGTAACCTCAGCGCGTAATTCGTCGCTAAGCTGCATGCGACGCCAGCGATTACGCAGTGCGATTGAAACTGCTTTTTTAGCTTTTGCTTGGCCAATAATGTGTTGATCAAGCTCGTGAACGATTTCTCTTGGAGTCATCTCAGACATGGCAGTTCCTATTACAATTCTTCAATAGTTTGGAAATTATTCGTGAATACACAGATGTTGCCTGCAATTGTTAGGCTTTTCTCTACAATTTCACGGGCACTTAGGTCGGTATTTTCAAGCAGGGCTGTCGCAGCAGATTGTGCGAAGTTACCACCACTGCCAATGGCGATAAGGTCGTTCTCTGGTTGTACTACGTCACCATTACCGGTGATGATCAACGAGGCGGTTTCGTCAGCAACGGCCAGTAGCGCTTCAAGCTTTCTGAGTGCGCGGTCACTTCGCCAATCTTTGGCCATTTCTACTGCGGCCTTGGTGAGGTTACCTTGGTGCATTTCTAGTTTGCTTTCAAAGCGTTCGAAAAGGGTGAAGGCATCAGCAGTACCGCCAGCAAAACCAGCGATTACTTTGCCATTATAAAGACGTCGAACTTTGCGGGCGTTGCCCTTCATTACGGTGTTACCAAGTGAAACCTGGCCATCGCCACCAATAACGACCTTGTCGTCGCGGCGAACACTTACAATAGTAGTCATGATTATTCCTCATCATCGAGCGGCGAAGCCGCTCGTAAAAAGCGATTGATGAGGTGTTTATATGGGTGAATGAGCTAAAATCAAGTCCAAAGCCAAATTCCACAGCCCATTATTTTAATGCGCTTGAGTTTGTTTTTGTCGCTTTCTGCCAGACGTTTGGTTTCGTAAGGGCCTAAACGCACTTTATACCAAATGCCATTACTGCCTTCTACGCGTTTAACTTCAGACACTAAGCCTGCAAATGCAATCTTCGCTTTTAAGGTTTGAGCTTGTTCCAGCGTTCTAAAAGAGCCGCATTGCATTACATAAGGGCCTTTTTGCTCAATCTCTTTTACTTCAACCTGAATTTCGTGTTCTTTTATTTCTTTAATAAACTCGGGTGGTTTCGGTTTTGGAATAACCTTTTCTTCTTCTGATTTTGTTGGATTAGCTTGCTGCTCAACAAGTTCAGGATCGGCATTATGTTTGATATACCATAAACCATACCCAAACCCACCCAGCAAAATAAGGGCGACAAAGACAAGAACAATAGGGAACGGCTTTTTTGCCGGGGCTTGTTTTTTATTATTTCGATTTGATGGTTTTTTATTTATGTAATCGTGTTGTGCCATGACTTTTTTATTGGCCTTTAAATCATATCTATTGGATCAACGTCTAAGCTCCAACGCACCTTTTGCGCTAATTTACTGGTGCTTATATAGTCAACCATTTGCGCTAAATATTGGTGTAAGTGGGAGCGCTCCAGCGCTTGAATATGTAACTGAAACCGATATTTACCTGCTACACGCTCCAATGGCGCAGGGATCGGTCCGAGCAATTGTATACCAGATATGTTCTGGACAGGAACCAAATCAGTTAAAAAATCCATGACTTGATTTATGTTATGTCCTTCGGCACGCACAATTGCCATGTTTGTTATGGGGGGGAGCTGAGCATCTTCTCGTTCTGCAAGGGCATAGCGCGCAAAATCTTGATAGCCATTATTCACTAAATCTTGCAATAGTGGGTGCTCAGGAAAGTGAGTTTGTAACAGTACTTGTCCCGGTTCACCACTGCGTCCTGCACGGCCTGCAACCTGAGTGACAAGCTGTGCTAAATGTTCTGTAGCGCGAAAATCACACGAGTACAAACCACTATCAACATCTAAAATAAGCACTAAACTGACATCGGCAAAATGATGGCCTTTCGCAAGCATTTGCGTGCCCACCAAAATACGCGCCCCCCCTTGATTTATGTCGTCGAGGGCTTTTTCTAAGCTGCCTTTACGACGAGTTGAATCTCGGTCAATGCGGCTAATGGGTATATCAGGGAAAGTTTCTGCTAAAAACTCTTCAATTTGTTCCGTGCCTTTACCATTAGGAAAAATCTGTGTGCTGCCACAATCGGGGCATTGATGGGGCACTGCATGCTGCTCGGAGCAATGATGGCAGATCATTTGTCCAATTGCTTTGTGGAATGTGGCACTGGTACTGCAACGTGAGCACTCACTTAACCAGCCACACTCATGACATATGAGTGTGGGAGAAAAGCCGCGTCGATTTAAAAACACCATGACTTGCTTGCCGCGCTCAAGATGTTGACGCATATAGGCCAAACTTGCATGGGCAATACCGGCTTGTTCGGGNTGGCCTTTCATATCCATTAAGTGAAATTGGTTATCAGTGCTGGTTTGCGCACGCTCCGTTAAGCTCAATAGTTGGTACTTGTTATTTATTGCTTTATGTAAGGTTTCGAGAGCGGGAGTTGCGCTACCTAGTATCAAGGGTATTTGCTGTTGATAAGCTCTGTAGGCTGCTAAATCGCGAGCATGATAACGCAGCGTATCTTGTTGCTTAAACGAGCTGTCGTGCTCTTCATCAACAATGATCATACCAAGTGATAAAAAAGGTAAGAAAATACTCGAACGAGTGCCGATAACAATGGCACAGCTGCCTTTTTCGCAGAAACGCCATGTTTGCAAGCGCTCGTTGTCGGTTAATGCTGAATGCCAAAGCATAATAGGGGTATCGGGAAAGCGACGGCGAAAACGATTAACGGTTTGTGGTGTTAGGCCAATTTCGGGCACTAACACCAGTGCTTGCTGGCCTTTTTTTAGAACCTCTTCAAGGCATTGTAAATACACTTCTGTTTTACCACTGCCGGTAACGCCTTCAAGTAAAAAACAGGTGAACCCACTGGCTTGATTAATCGTTGTGCATGCAACGGCTTGTTCTTTGTTTAGAGTTGGTTTACTGCCAATTGTTGGGGCGCGTTGCTGCCATTGGTTATCATGTTCGATAAACTGTTTAATGAGTTCTTTTTCGAGCAAGCTATCAATGGTTTTTTTATTAAAGCCGAGTGCTTTTAATTCGGTTAAGGATGACTTGCCTGACTGCGCTAGCTGCTTCAGCAAATTAAGCTGTGTTTTTGCTTTGAGTGAAGGTAATTTTGCACCTTTGTCGGTCAGTTCAACCATATTTATACTGGTTTTGTCTGGGCATTCACCTTGGCGCAGTGCCGCTGGAAGCGCTGTATGAATTGTTTCACCAAGTGGGTAGCAGTAATAGCGAGCAGTAAATTTTAGCAGTGCTAAGTGTTGCTCAGATAAAATAGGGGCATCGTCTATAACATCAATAATGGCTTTAATTTTATCTTCGGGTACATCGGTACTGGTTTTGACTGCCAGTACGACAGCTATCTTTTTTTGAGAGCCAAAAGGCACACGCACACGCATGCCTACTCGCAGCTCAGGGCTATGTAGCAGCTGCTCAACTTTATAATCGAAGGTACGCTGTAAAGGGACTTTTATGGCAACTTCTACAAAGTGCATAACAACTCAACTGAATTAAGAATAGAAAAAATAGCGTGTGCTGCTAATGTACTAAAATTAGTGCTAAAAACCTACCAACAAATACTGAACGTTTGATGACTTGTTTATTTTTTTAGCTAAAGATGAATTTAAAGCTTGTCGAGAGGCTGCTTGAGCTATAAAATACGCGACCTATTAATTGTATTAACGACGTATGGTGCCAGACTTCGGGTTTGGAGAGCGATGCGGCCTTAACTAGAGGTTCCTATGAAAGAAGGTATTCACCCTAAGTACGAAGCTATCACTGCAACTTGTTCATGTGGTAACAAATTCGAAACTAGCTCTACTTTATGTAAAGACATCCACTTAGACGTATGTTCTGAGTGTCACCCGTTTTACACTGGTAAGCAAAAGATTTTAGACACTGGCGGCCGTGTTGATCGTTTCAACAAGCGCTTCGGTGCACTTAGCAGCAAGAAGTAATATCTGCTGTTTAGTTGAAAGAAGCACCCTTTGGGTGCTTTTTTTATGCCTGAAATTCAGAACCATTCTTTTTTATATCCCATGCCTACACGCTTTATGTGCATAACTATTTCTGCTTGTTATGCCCAATATATCGCTAATAATGCAGACAAATAGTGATCCCTTCGCTATATTTTGAATGATATAAATGATTCCAAAAGTTGTAAAAAGTAACAATTTATATGAACTTCACCTATAAATGCTGTTAAGTTCGTTAAAGTTGCTCATTTTGCTAAGTTTCGGTTATTTGCTGTGTTCGTGCCTATAAAATACAAAAACAGGTGCTTAAATGGCCACAAATAGATGAATTTTTATCTGTTGTGAATTAAAACTATGTGCAGAAATTGTTGGGAAATCCTTTAAAATTAAGCGATATAGCATATAACAGGATAGACCTGATAATACTTGGAATTTTTATATATTACAGGTATCGTACAGATGCAAGCCCTCTCACTTTTTAACTTATTGCAGGATACTATCGCGTTATGTCAGATTTTCGTGAACAAGCATTACATTACCACGCTCACCCCGTTCCAGGTAAAATTAGTGTAGAACTAACTAAACCAGCAGAAACGGTTAATGATCTCGCTCTAGCATATAGTCCAGGTGTCGCAGAGCCCGTCCGTGAGATAGCAGCCGATCCAGCAAATGCCTATAAATACACCGGCAAAGGTAATATGGTTGCGGTTATTTCAAACGGTACCGCAATTTTAGGCTTAGGCAATTTAGGTCCGCTTGCATCAAAACCTGTGATGGAAGGTAAAGCACTTTTATTTAAACGCTTTGCAGGTTTAGACTCGATAGATATCGAAGTAAAACACCGCACGACAGAAGACTTCATTAATACTGTTGCAAATATTGCCGATACGTTTGGTGGTATCAACCTAGAAGATATTAAAGCGCCAGAGTGTTTCGAAATTGAAAAAGCGCTTATTGAGCGTTGTAGCATCCCTGTTTTCCACGATGACCAACATGGTACTGCAATCGTAACAGCAGCAGGCATGCTAAATGCGCTTGAAGTACAGGGTAAAGATATCGAAGACGCGATTATCGTGTGTTTAGGTGCCGGTGCAGCAGCGGTTGCATGTATGGAACTACTTATTAAATGTGGTGCATTGCGTGAGCACATTTATATGCTTGACCGCAAAGGCGTGATCCATACACGTCGTGATGACTTAAACGAGTATAAATTGCTATTTGCTAACAATACCGATAAGCGCACTTTGCAAGATGTAATAGCCGATGCTGATGTATTTGTTGGTGTATCTGGCCCTAACTTATTAACCGCTGAAGATTTAAAACTGATGGCAGATAAGCCGGTGGTTTTTGCATGTTCAAACCCTGATCCAGAAATCGCGCCAGCTGTTGCACACGGTGCACGTAATGATTTAATTATGGCAACAGGGCGTTCAGATTACCCTAATCAGGTTAATAATGTATTGTGTTTCCCATTCATTTTCCGCGGTGCGCTTGATGTGCGTGCGACATCAATCAATGATGAAATGAAAATCGCAGCGGTGCATGCTATTCGTAGTATTGCGAAAGAGCCTGTGCCTAACGAAGTGCTTAAGGCGTCGGGTGTTGATTCACTTGAGTTTGGTGCTGAGTACATTATTCCAAAACCAATGGACCCACGCTTATTACCACGTATTGCACGTGCTGTTGCAGAAGCAGCCGTTGAGTCTGGTGTGGCGCAAATTGACATGCCAGAAAACTACATGCGTTAAATAATTAGGTACCTATTCGTTTGATTAAGCGGGTGGGTATTACTAACTGCAAATAAAAAACTCAGCCAAGGCTGAGTTTTTTTATGTCTGAGAAATCGGCTACGATCCGGTGGCCGAAATATTTACTCTGAATCAAGTACGGGGATATCTAACCCCATTTCTTGCATAATTCTTTTTACTTCTTCAGGTACTTTTTCAGGGTTATCTTTTCGAAGGTCGTCATCATTCGGTAATGGTTGACCTGTAAAAGCGTGTAAAAAGGCTTCGCACAGTAGCTCACTGTTAGTAGCATGACGAAGATTATTAATCTGACGACGCGTGCGCTCATCAGTTAATACTTTTAATACGTTCAGCGGAATTGATACGGTAATTTTTTTTACTTGCTCTGATTTTTTACCGTGTTCTGCATATGGGTGAATGTATTCACCGTTCCATTTAGCCATAAGTTGTTTCGTTGCCTCGGTTGTCAGTTGTTTACGCCTTATCCACAGCGCAAGATGCGGAAATTCTATCGCTTTAAAAAAGATAGTCAAATACTAGTTATTTAGCCATCTAGTCGTGTAAATGTATAAACTTCTATGTAATGGCGATAAATGCTTTGACTTCTCATATTTGATCATCTAACCTTTTAGACGTCTAAACATCCAATTCTAAGTAGGTGATGAAATGAGTGAAAAAAATAAAGCGACGATTGCTGTTCGTCATGGCATTGAAGCCGATAAACACCACGGTGCAGTCGTTCCACCAATTTACTTATCAACCACCTATTCGTTCGCTGATTTTGATACTAAGCGCCAATATGACTATGGCCGCAGTGGTAACCCTAACCGTGATATTTTAGCCGAAACACTCGCTGAACTAGAGGGCGGAGCTAAAGGCATTATCACTGCGACAGGCATGGCGGCTGTTCACTTAACGACACAGCTTTTGAATAGCGATGATACCTTGGTTATTCCACATGACTGTTACGGCGGTAGCTATCGTTTATTTACCTCATTAGAGAAGCGCGGTTTACTGAAACTAAAAGTGCTTGATTTAACAAAAGCTGAAAATCACCAAGAAATCTTAGCGATAAAACCTAAACTGATCTGGATTGAAACACCCAGTAACCCCATTTTACGCCTAACAGATATTAAAGCGATTACCGCCATTGCTAAACAATGCGGTGCACTTGTTGCGGCTGATAACACGTTTTTATCGCCGGCCTTGCAAAACCCGATTGAGTTTGGTGTTGATATAGTCGTGCATTCAACGACTAAATACATTAACGGTCACTCTGATGTGGTTGGCGGTGCTGTTATTGCAGCAACGCAAGAGCTGGGTGATGAACTGGCTTGGTGGGCAAACAATATTGGTATTACGGGTGCACCGTTTGATAGTTATCTTACTCTGCGTGGTTTACGCACTTTAAATGTGCGTTTAAAACAGCACCAAGAGAATGCGTTTGCAATTGCAGAATATTTAGAAGATTCACCGTTTGTGAGCCAAGTATATTATCCCGGTCTCGCTTCTCATCCTCAGCATGCGCTCGCTAAAGCACAGCAACGCGGTTTTGGTGGCATGGTGAGTTTTGATATTAAAGGCGACATTAATGATGCTGCGGCTTTTCTAACAGGCCTTAAAGAGTTTAGCTTAGCCGAATCATTGGGGGGCGTTGAGAGTTTAATTTGTCACCCTGCGACCATGACTCATGCTGGAATGGAGGCAAAAGCTCGCTTAGAAGCAGGGGTGGGTGATACGTTAATTCGTATCTCTGTTGGCATTGAGGATGTAAAAGATTTAATTGCCGATTTAGACCGTGTTTTCAATTTAGTTAAACCAGGTCAGGGGCAGCAAGCCACTCAGAGCAACGCGAAGCAAACGCACACGCAAGCCAATACGCAACAAAGCAGCACTTTTAAGTTAACGCCAGCACATACGGCATTGTGGTAGAAAAATGGTAAATATTGTTCATAAATTTGGTGGCTCAAGCTTAAGCTCTGCAGAGCGTTATCATGCTGTGGCAAATATTGTTTTAGCAAATACGCAGCAAGGTGATTGTGTGGTGGTGTCTGCATCGGGCAAAACAACCGACACCTTGGTAAAACTTTGGCAAAGTTATCAACAGCAAGATAACCAAGCGGTTAGTGATATTTTATTGCTGATTGATAATAATCAGCGCGCCTTAATAGAGCAGCTGTTAGTAGCAAAAAACAAGCAGCAGGCATTGGCACAATTAAAAGATGAGCTGGCGCTATTAAATATACTTATTGCTAAACAGCAACTACAAGAAGCCGTGTTGCTAGCACATGGAGAAGTATGGTCTGCGCGTTTATTAGCGGGCTATCTAAATCAGCTGGGTGTGGCAGCACAGGATGTGGATGCACGGCAGTTATTTACACTAAATGATGGCCAACTATTGCATCAAAAGAATCAACAGCAATGCACCGATGCGATCAGTAAAGCAAAGATCAATGTGGTGACAGGCTTTATCGCTGCAGATTGTCAGGGTAAGACGGTAACACTGGGTCGTAATGGCAGTGACTACAGTGCGACCTTATTAGCAAGCTATACCTTTGCCAAGCAAGTGTCTATTTGGACTGATACCCAAGGTGTATTCAGTACAGACCCTCGTAAGGTNAAAAACGCCGTTAAATACGCAAAAGTGTGCCGAGAGCAAGCTAATTTATTGGCTCGCTTAGGTAACCCTGTTTTACATGCAAAAACCTTATCACCGCTTAAAGACAGCGACATTAAACTTGTTGTAAGAAGTAGCTTTGATTGTGATGCCAGCCCAACTGAGGTTGTAAAAGAAGGGTATAGCAAGGCGAAGCGTTTTATTACGACCTTAGATAATATCGATTTACTGCGTGTTGATACGCTAAGCACAGGTGAAGTGGGGGAGCTGAGTCAGCTAATTCAGCACAGTTTGCATCATTTTGTGAAAGAAGGTGATACCTATTTGCTGGTACCAGGGCACAGTACTCATCAAGTGGTGAGTCACCTTGCTGGGCGGGCTAATATTGTTGAATCTAATTTAAGCGGCTGCGCGGTTGTGGCACCAAGTAGCGATGTGAGCCAGTTAGCTGAACAAGCAATTTCGCTCCTTAAAGAGCAAAGTATTCATCCGCGTTTTGTACAACAAGATCAACAGTATGTGCTGCTACTAAACGATCAAGCTATAGACAGCGATGTACTGACCCTGTTGCATGATAAATTGGTCAACAAGGGTCAAGAACTGGCTATTATCGTGGCGGGGCTGGGNAATGTTGGTGAAGTCTTTCTATCACAGTTACAGGCTCAGTTTGTTAGGTTATCAGCTCATTATCAGATTAAAGTCGTGGCATTATTACGCTCAAAGCAAATGCTATTTAGTGCCAGTGGCTTGAACACAGAAACGTGGCAAGCGCAGTGGCAAAGTGAAGCCCAACACTACGATAAAGAAACACTGCTAACACGTATTAGCGAACTTGATTACGAACACAAAGTGGTGATTGATATCACCGCCAGTGAAGCGTTTAGCCAATTATACCCAGCACTCGTTGAGCTTAATTGTCATTTAATTAGTGCCAATAAATATGCAGGCACAGCGGCAAATGATTGGTATCAAACATTGCGCTCTAATTTAGCTGAGCGTAATTTGTTGTGGCGTTATAACACCAGTGTAGGGGCGGGCTTACCAATTAACTTTGCGTTGGCAGACTTACAAAATAGTGGTGATAGCATTCATCGTATAGAAGGGGTTTTTTCGGGGACGCTGTCGTGGTTGTGCAGTTGCTATGATGGTAATGTTCCGTTTTCTGAACTTGTGCTACAAGCGCAGCAAATGGGCTACACNGAACCTGACCCGCGTGAAGATTTATCTGGCCGAGATATGCAGCGCAAGTTACTTATTTTAGCCCGCGATTTAGGATTAGATTTAGAGCTTGATGACATTGCATTAACGCCATTGATGCCTGAAGAACTGGCAACAGGAAGTTGGCAAGACTTCCTTGCGAACAGGCATTTGCTTGATGCATTCATCGAAGAAAAGGCTGCCATTGCACAGGCCGAAAATAAAGTTGTTCGCTACACCGGTGCAATTACGCTCGTTGATGGTAAAGCGAAAGCAGCCGTTGGCTTAGTGAATGTTGCACACGATGATGTATTAGCCAGCTTAAAGCCGGGTGATAATATTTTTGTGATTAATTCGCAGTGGTACACAGACAACGCGCTGGTCATTCAAGGCCCTGGTGCAGGAAAAGAAGTGACTGCTGCGGGAGTTCATTCAGACCTTTACTGGTTAGTGAATAACTTAAAATAATTTTGCTGATCTTAGTTTAAATAGCTAAGCAAAAAGCGCCCAATGGGCGCTTTTTTATTAGTCGAATAGAGGTGTTAAAGACTNTTTAGAACAGCTCTTCCTCTGTAGAAAGTGACTCTTCAAACACATTAGTCGGTTGCTCAAGGACATACTTCGTCGGAGCGGTGCCTTTAATAAAGTACTCAAAGCGACTGGTGTAATCATTTTTATGGCTCAGTAACCCTGTTGCTAAATCAATGCGCACAGACACTAAGCCTTCAGGAAACTCAATCGGTGCCTCAGGCATACCATCTAAAGCAACTCGCATAAAATCAACCCAAGCTGGTTGGGCCGTTTTAGCGCCTGATTCAGCCCCTGATATTTGTGACTTATCAAGGTTACTGTTGTAGGTTGAACGACCCAGTGGGTTGCCTGGGTTATCAAAGCCAACCCACACAGAGGTCAGTACATTGCGATTAAAACCACTAAACCATGTATCAACAGAGTCATTCGTGGTTCCGGTTTTACCTGCTAGATCACGGCGATCAAGCGCTTGTGCACGCCAGCCAGTACCACTCCAACCTGTTTTATGTGCCCAGCTTCCGCCACCCCAAATTGCGCTGTGCATTGCTTGCGAAATTAAGAAAGCATTTTGTTTTGAGATGATACGAGGCGCGCAGCGAGGCTGAGCATTGTGTTCTAATTCTGTGGCAACTAGTTGGCTATCATCAAGTGTTGCAAAATCGGGCGTGACCTTTTGCTCTGGGGTATCACAGGCAAGCTCTGGTGTGGCTTTATATAAAGTTGTTCCAGCAGAATCTTGAATTTCAGAGATGTAATAAGGCGTAATTAAGTGCCCTCCATTTGCAAAGGCACTCATGCCGCGTGCAAGCTCAAGAGGCGTAATAGAGGCACTCCCTAATGCCAGCGACTCACTGCGGTTAATGTCGCTATTCAAAAAGCCAAACTTTAATAAATGATCTGCTGTGCGCTCTAAACCAACACCGCGTAATAACCGAACTGAAATAACGTTTTTAGATTGTGCTAAAGCACGACGAATACGAATAGGGCCATTGTAGACTGCTGGGCTATTTTTAGGACGCCATGCAACACCTTGGCTTTTGTCCCATTGGTTAATGGGGGCATCATTTAAGATTGAGGCTAAGGTATAGCCATTTTCTAACGCCGCTGAGTAAATAAATGGTTTAATATTCGAACCTACTTGGCGCTTAGCTTGTACCGCACGATTATATTGGCTTTGCTCAAAACTATACCCTCCCACAATGGCTTTTATGCGACCATCTTGAGGGTCAAGTGATACTAAGGCGCTTGATGCTTCGGGTACTTGGCTTAAAATATAGCTGTCATCTGGATTCTTACGCAGCCAAATTTGTTCGCCAGCATTGAGAATTTCGGTGGCCGTTTTCGGTGCAAAACCTTGGCGATAACGGGTAATGTATTTACGTGCCCATTTTAGGCCATCCCACTCAAGGGTTATATGCTCGCCATTTTTTAGTAATACCTGCGCAGATTGCTCAGCAACATTAGTGACTACGCCCGCACGTAAAGGNCCAAACTCTTTNACNTCTTTNAGTTTATCTAAAATAGCGTCTTCGCTAAGCGGACTATCNGTATTGCTATCCCAAAGCTGCGCGGTGGCGCCTCGGTATCCATGGCGCATATCGTAGGCATGTAGATTGTCNACGAGCGCATCTTGGGCTGCTTGTTGAATATTAGACTCAACACTGGTGTANACTTTAAAACCTGTGTTGTATGCNCGTTCGTGGCCGTAACGGGCCACCATTTCTGCACGCACCATTTCAGAGATATACGGTGCATAAACTTCAATTTCTGCCCCATGAAATTTAGCGGTAATTGGTGCGTTAATGGCTTCTTTGTATTCACTCTGGGTAATATATTTTTCGGTTAACATACGGCCAAGAACAACATTTCGTCGACTTTTTGCGCGTGCAGGGTTACGAATGGGGTTTAAAGCCGAAGGCGCTTTGGGGAGACCTGCAATCATTGCCATTTGAGGCAGTGTAAGCTCATTCAGTTCTTTACCGTAATACACTTGTGCAGCAGCACCTATACCGAATGCGCGGTTACCTAATTCAATTTTATTTAAATATAATTCGAGAATTTCATCTTTGCTTAATATGCTTTCTATGTGCAAAGCAATGAAGATCTCTTTCACTTTACGGATGTATGCTTTTTCACGAGTTAAGAAGAAGTTACGGGCAAGTTGCATTGTTATAGTACTTGCGCCTTGTTTCTTTTCACCTGTAGATATGAGTACAATGGCTGAGCGGATGATACCGATAGGGTCGATACCAATATGTTCATAAAATCGATTATCTTCAGTTGCTAAAATAGCATCGATTAAAGGCTGGGGAATTTCATCGATTGTGACCGGAATGCGGCGTTTTTCACCGAATTGGTTAATCAATAAACCATCTCTAGAAAATACTTGCATAGGTGTCTGTAATTGAACGTCTTTCAGTACCTGAACGCTAGGAATATCAGGTTTAACGTAATAGTATAGACCGACTAAAGTGATTAGTCCTAAAAATGAGCAGATGATAATAAATTGTAAAGTTCGTTTTAATAAAATCACTTATATTTTCCCTAAATGGACTCCCAATTAGAATCGGAGACTGCTAGTATATATTGATTAAAAAATGAATAATATTTTTTCAGATAAAAATTATAACTTGTTTATTATTAAAACAAAGGCCAAGTTGCAAACATGCTAAGTCAGCTATTTAAAAAGCCTTCATCTATGATGGTAGGGATCGACATTGGATCGCACTGCATTAAAGCAGTGTTGTTGCAGGAGACAGACACAGGTTTGCGACTTGAGGCGTTAGCTATAGAGCCAATGCCAAAGGGAGCAATGTCTGAGCGTACAATTCAAGACATTGAAGCGATTGGCAATGTTATCGCTAAATTAAAAAGGAAAATACCTAAATCTGTTCAGGCTGCGGCAGTAGCCGTGTCTGGTCAAACCGTGATCACCAAAGTGATTTTCATGGATGTATCATTAACTGATGCTGAATTAGAGTCGCAAATTGCAATTGAGGCAGATAGCCTCATACCGTACCCACTTGATGAAGTAAATATAGACTTTGAAAAACTCGCCATTAATGAGGCCGATCCGAGNAAGGTTAATGTATTGCTCTCAGCTGCCCGTACAGAAAGTGTTGAGGCACGCGTTGGTGCTTTAGAAACGGCTAATTTAAAAGCTAAAGTGGTCGATGTAGAAAGTTATGCACTTAGTCGAACNATGGATGTGTACTACCAGCAGTTGCCAAGCGATGCGTACAATAAGTGTGTTGCTGTGGTTGATATTGGTGCCGTGCTGATGTTAGTGAGCGTGGTACAAGCGGGTGAAACTATTTATACCCGTGACCAAGTGTTCGGTGGTGATCAATATACAAATAGCATTGTTGCTTACTACAACAAAAGTTTTGATGAAGCTGAAATCGGCAAAACAACCGGTGATTTGCCGCCTAATTACACCTTTGAAGTATTGGCACCTTTCCAAACATCGTTGNTACAGCAAGTAAGACGTGCGGTGCAAATGTTCTTAACCACAAGTGGCAAAGATCATGTTGACTATATCGTTTTAACCGGTGGCACGGCGATGATTGAAGGGTTAGATCGCTTACTCATTGAAGAATTAGGAATTCATACTGTGGTTGCTGATCCTTTCGCAAACATTGAGATTTCTCCAAGAGTTGATCGCAATGTACTGCAGCGTCACCGAACGCAGTTTGCGATAGCTACTGGGTTGGCGTTAAGGAGCTTTTCATCATGCCACATATAAACCTACTGCCTTGGCGCGAACAACAACGTAAAGAATCACAGAATAAATTTGTGACAGTACTTTTTGCAGTTGTGGTTATCAGTTTCATAAGTATGTATATATTAAGCTCTTTTTATAGCGGTTTACGCGAAGGGCAAAATATAAAAAATGATTTCTTAAATACGGAAATTGCCTTGCTTAATCAGCGTATCCGCGAGATTAATGATCTTGATAAGAAAAAAGAAAGCCTTCAACAACGTATGCGTTTAATAGAAGAGCTGCAAAGTAGTCGTAACCTTGGTACGCAGATTATGGATGAAGTGGCGAAAATAGTGCCAGCGGGTGTCTATCTTACCAAGCTTGAGCGCCAAAATGACCGTATTCATGTGATTGGTCGCAGTGAATCTAACAATCGCTTATCGACGATGTTACGACAAGTGCAAAGCTCTTATTTGTTAGAACGACCCGTAATGCAAGGCATTGTTGCAGGTGAACAAACATCTAGGCTATTGAGTGATTTTAATATGGATTTTTACGTTAAACCGTTTGATAAAATAGGAGAAGCACCTAATGAGCCTTGATATCAAATCGTTAACTGAAATAGATTGGAATGAAATAGAACTCGAAAACATGGGCGATTGGCCCATTGCTGTAAAAGCACTGTGTTGTGCGTTTGTTGCGGCAATCGTGTTGTATTTCAGCTATAGCTTGTTAGTGTCAGACGAAATAACCAGCTATCACGCCGCGGTTGCAAAAGAAACCGAACTGCGCAATACGTACAAACAAAAATACGCTTTAGCCAGTAAATTAGAGTTATATCGTCAACAAATGGTCGACATGGAAGAAAAGTTTTCACAGCTTTTAAAACGCTTACCAACGTCGAATGAAACACCGGGACTCCTTGACGACTTATCGTATGTGGGGACAACGAGCGGCTTAACCTTTTTGAAGATTGGCTGGTTGCCGGAAATTAAAAAAGAGTTTTACACCGAATTACCCATTAAAATTGAGGTAATAGGAACCTATCATGAGTTTGGTGACTTTGTTGGCAAAGTGGCACAGTTACCACGTATTGTGAGTTTGCATGATTTTACCATTCAAACGTCGAACGAGAATGAATTAACCTTTAGCGTTGTGGCAAAAACCTACCGTTATGAAGGGGGGCCTAAGAAATGAGAAAGCTCCCGTTAATTATTGTTATGAGCTTGCTTCTCAGCGCCTGTAATGATGATACTTCAGAACAAAAAGAGTTTATTGATCAGGTAAAAGCGAGCACGACCCCTGAGGTTGAGCCTATTCCTCAAATGGCAAAGTTTGAATATTTTGAATACAGTGCAGGTGAGTTACGTAGTCCGTTTGTCGCTCCCAAACCAGAAATAATTCAAAATAACTTGGTTCAAGTTAAAAACTGTTTACACCCAGATCCTGACCGTGTTCGTCAACCACTTGAAAAATACCCGCTCGATAACTTGTCAATGAAAGGCACTATCGGTAGTAAAGGGAGAACCTGGGCATTGATCAAAGCCGCTGACGACACGCTATATCGTGTCACAGAGGGTAATTATCTAGGTTTGTATCATGGTGAAATAAAAGAAGTGCACGACAATTATATACAATTATTAGAATTAATTCCTGATGGGTCTGGTTGTTGGAAAGAGCGTCTGACAAAACTAGAAATGTTAGAGGCAGATACAAATGGTGCAAGTTAATCGTATGAAAGGTAAAAATAAGATGCATAAAGGAATGGCTTGGTTAGTACACATGCACAAATTTATGTTGGCGGCATTGGCACTCTTAATGACGCAGACAGCGATTGCTGCTCCTCTTCTCTATGATGTGCGTTATAACCCCTTGATGAAAGGCGAAACGCAATTACAGTTAGTGTTTGATGAGGCCCTTACCTTTGAGCCAAAAGTGCAAGTGTACAATTCGCCTGCACGCATTGAGATGTTATTTAGCGATGTCGGTGTAGATAACAATGTCCGCGATGTTGAAATAAATCAGGCGGGTATTAAACATGTCAGCAGCACAATGACATCACAAGGCTTGAAAGTAACCGTTTCTTTAGAGCGTTTAAAAATTTATAAAACGACTGCGAAAGATAACATCGTCACTTTACACGTATCAGACAACCCAATCACCACCGATGAGTCGGCTGATCCGCTATCAGCAAAAAATAATTACATTAATACGGTGCAATCAATTGATTTTCGTCGCGGTGATAAAGGCGAAGCGCGCTTACTTGTGTTTTTACAAGATACGCAAGCGGCAATCGATGTACATGAAAGCGGTGGTAAAATTGTTGCAGAATTTCACCATACAGACATTTTAGACGATTTATTATATCAATTAGATGTTCTTGATTTTGGCACTGTTGTTAGCACGATAGAAACGTTTAAAGAAGATAATTTGACGCGCATTGTANTTGAACCTAATGCCGCATTTAAATTTACGCATCAGCAGATCGAAAATATCTTTACTTTGACCGTCGAAAAAGATGACTCACAACGCGCATACCTTGATGGCGGTATTGAATACCAAGGTCGCCCAATGACCTTAAACTTTCAAGATATTCCGGTCCGTGCTGTGCTGCAAATTATCGCAGGCTATAACGAGTTCAACCTTGTCACCAGCGACTCAGTGTCAGGTAACATCACATTACGCCTAGAAGGAGTGCCATGGGATCAAGCACTCGACGTGGTGTTAAAAGTGAAAGGCCTAGACAAACGCATGGATGGCACCATTTTAATGGTGGCACCGTCTGAAGAGTTGGCTGCTCGCGAAGCGAAAGAGTTAAAAGCAAAACAGCAAGTTGAAGATCTAGAGCCTTTATACAGTGAATATATTCGTCTGAACTACGCGAAAGCGGAAGAGTTCGCCGATTTATTAAAAACCGACACTAACAGCATCATTTCTGCGCGTGGCAGCGTGTCGGTTGATAAGCGCACCAATACACTATTAATTAAAGACACCGCTAAGAGCATAGAGAGTGTTCGCCGTATGGTTGATACGCTTGATATTGCGGTGCGACAAGTTGTTATTGAGTCTCGTATGGTGACGGTTCGTGATAACGTACAAGAAGANTTAGGTGTGCGTTGGGGCTTTAGTGACCAGCAAGGCACTGATGGCTTAGCGGGAACACTTGAAGGCGCTGAAACGATTTCAAATGGTTTGATCCCGAACGTCGCTGATCGTCTAAATGTTAACTTACCAATTTCAAACCCAGCAGGGAGCATTGGTATGCATGTTGCGAAACTTGCCAATGGCACTTTAATTGATCTCGAGCTGACTGCGCTTGAAGAAGAAAATAAAGGTGAAATCATTGCCAGCCCTCGTATTACCACAGCAAACCAGCAAAAAGCCCGTATTGAGCAAGGTACTGAAATTCCCTATGTAGAGGCTGCTTCAAGTGGTGCAACAACGGTGAGTTTNAAAAAGGCGGTATTAAGCCTTGAAGTGACACCGCATATCACGCCAGACAANAAGGTGATTCTTGACCTTATTATCACTCAAGATACACGAGGCGATACGGTACAGACTCCAACNGGCCCTGCAGTCGCTATTGATACGCAACAGATNCAAACACAAGTGTTGGTTGAAAATGGCCAAACCGTCGTACTCGGTGGTATTTTTCANCAACAAATTGTGAACTCAACAAAGAAAGTACCTCTACTAGGTGACATTCCATATTTAGGTGTGNTGTTTAGAAGTACGAGTGAATTTAATGAAAAAAGAGAGTTGCTAATCTTCGTAACACCAAAAATTCAGATAGATTAAGTGTTTTTTTCTTAAGCAACGAGCAATTCGCAGGTTTAATTGCTCGTTATNAGGCTTTTTACGCTAATTGACTTGAAATGACCAATCAATTACTGAGATAATCCCCTCCTTAATTTTGGGGCCAGGTCGTTAGGCGGGGTTTTATTTCAAATTTTAGAGTTCGTTTGTACTAAAAAGATATGGCTGAGAAACGTAATATATTTCTAGTGGGCCCTATGGGGGCTGGCAAAAGCACAATTGGTCGTCACATTGCTGANCAATTACACCTTGAATTTTTCGATTCAGATCAAGAGATCGAGCGTCGTACAGGAGCAGATATTGCTTGGGTATTCGATCTTGAGGGTGAAGAGGGCTTCCGACTTCGTGAAGANACTGTTATTTCAGACTTAACTGAGATGCAAGGCATTGTTCTTGCTACTGGTGGTGGTTCTGTGATCAGTAAAGAAGTTCGTAATAAGCTTTCTGCTCGAGGTATTGTTGTATACCTAGAGACACCGATCGAAAAGCAGGTTGCACGCACACAGCGCGACAAGCGTCGCCCATTATTGCAAACAGAAGAAGCACCGCGCGATGTATTAGAGCGCTTAGCTGAAGAACGCGAACCGTTATACAAAGAAGTGGCTGATTTTGTTGTCCGCACTGATGAGCAAAGCGCTAAAGTTGTTGCTAATCAAATCATTGAGAAATTAGATTTTTAAAAACCAATAATAAAAAGGAAATTAGCGATGCTTGAATTAACTGTTAATTTGGACGAGCGAAGTTATCCTATTTATATTGGTCAATCTGCACTTCAACAGACAGGTCGACTCCGCGAGCACATTGGCGATTGTCGACCTATCATTATCACCAACGACACCATTGCACCTTTGTATTTAGATGATGTAATGACGTCGTTGGCTGATCTTAANCCGTTATCTTTTGTTATNCCTGATGGTGAGCAATTTAAATCACTGGATTGGTTTGAAAAGATTTCAGCGTTTTTACTTGAGCATAACTGTGGTCGTGACACCTGCTTAATTGCATTAGGCGGGGGNGTTGTAGGTGATTTAACGGGCTTTGTNGCTGCGTGTTATCAGCGTGGTGTGCCGTTTATTCAAATACCGACGACATTGTTGTCGCAAGTAGATTCATCTGTGGGCGGTAAAACAGCGGTTAACCATCCGCTGGGTAAAAACATGATTGGTGCTTTTTACCAACCGCAAGCTGTGTTTATTGATACCAAATCATTGCATACTCTGCCAGAGCGCGAGTTTGCAGCCGGTATGGCAGAAGTAATCAAGTACGGCTTAATCTACGATACAGAGCTATTTGCTTATCTTGAGCAAAATATCGCAAAGTTAAAGTCACTTGACGAGCAAACGCTTCAGCATGTGATTTATCGTTGCTGCGAAATCAAAGCACTTATTGTTGCAGAAGATGAAAAAGAAGCNGGTTTACGTGCACTCCTAAACCTGGGCCATACTTTTGGTCATGCTATTGAAGCACAAATGGGTTACGGTAATTGGTTGCATGGAGAAGCCGTGGCGGCAGGTATGGTGCTTGCAGCCCGACTGGCACACACGCGAGGCGACTTATCAGCATCTGAGGTTGAGCGTATTGTACAGTTAATATCACAGTATGATTTACCTGTGGATATTCCAAGCGAGATGACCAGTGAGCAGTTTCTGATTCATATGCGCAAAGATAAGAAAAATAAAAAAGGCACCATTCGCTTTATTCTTCCTACACAATTTGGTCAATGTGCGCTGGTCAGTGATGTAACCGATCAGCAGGTCTGTGATTTAATAGCGCGCTAATGCAATCACAAATATTGCCTAGCCGTGCAGCGCTAGTTGATCGTATTGCCCTCCAATTCGAATATGGGCAGAACCTAATATGCTTATTAGGCGCATCAGGATTAGGAAAAAGTTATTTGTTGGAAACGTTTATTACCGACAAATATCTTGAGTTCAACAAAGCATTTGTACAACTTTCTGGCAAGATGACTGATCAACAGTTCATCACTGANCTACTCGAACAAAACTTTCGTAACCCACTGATTGATCANACCCTCAGTTTATCTGAAAACTTTTATCAGCTTTATAAACAACAACCNTGCGGTAATTGTTTGTGGGTGATTGATGGCGGCCGTCATTTATCAGATGAAATGATCCAACAGTTAGAAACGTTAGCNAAACAAAGCCCAACAACTTTATATATTTTGCTTGCCTCACAATCATCGGGGCAGTTTACGCAAGCGGTTGAAATTCATCTTGAAGCATTGAACATAAGTGAAAGTAAGCAGCTAATGCGCTGGTTCTTTGATAACTTACCTGTTGAGGAAGACCCTGTATTTCGTACTTTTTTACAAGAAGCACAGGGCAATCCTGCGTTGCTACTTGAATGGCAACCTGAGCTACAAACTGCTGATATTCGTGCGCCAGAAAAAAGTTATAAGCTGCTGTATATCATTTTATTGTTGTTAACGACCATGCTGTTGATTATTGGCTTTTTATACAAAGCTGATATGACTCAGTGGTGGAAAGCGCATTATCAACAAGATACCGCCTTACCTGTGGAAACGGCACTTTCTACTGACGCTGTTGTTAACTCGCAAAGAGACACCGAACTTAACGCCGGTGAGCAGCCAGAACCAGAACGAGCACCAGAGCTGCCATCGCCAACAGTTGAAACCGCAGAGGTTATTAAGCAACCCGCTGAAAAGCATGAAAATAATGTTGCTGCAATTGTTGATAGCCTCGCGCCAGATAAAACGATTGAGCAACCATCACAACCAATAGAAAAGCCAAGCAGTGATGAAATTGCCGCTGCGCTTACATCTGATGCGAAAAATACTGATAACATTGATTCATTCATAGAAGAGCCTGTGAATGACAAACCGCCACGACTTAGCGGTAATGCTTGGTATTTAGCACAGCCAGACAATAATTTTGTTATTCAGCTATTGGCTGTCACGAACCCACAGATCAGCGAGAAATTTATCGCTGAAAATACCTTACAAGGGCAAGTGAATACTTATAAAAGCATGCGCAGTGGCAAGCCATGGTGGATTGTCACTTATGGCAGTTTTTCGACCTTAAGTGATGCTAAGAAAGCAGCCTTATCACTTTCTGAAAATGTGCGTAAAAATCAGCCTTTTTATAAAAAAATAAGTAAAATTAAACAAGAAATCGCTTCACTAGATCAGTAAATTAAAACTGATTAGTGTAAAATCGCGCAACACTGAATTGAAGTTAAGAGCAGATGCAGCAAAAGACCAGGGCCTTCCTTAAATGGGCAGGCGGAAAATACAGCCTAGTTGAGGACATTCACGCCCGTTTAAAACAAGCGAGTATGAATGCAGACACCTTAGTTGAGCCTTTTGTTGGTGCGGGTTCAGTGTTTTTAAATACTGATTTTAAGCATTATATTTTGAATGATATCAATGCAGATCTCATCAATTTATACACTGAGTTAAAGCGCTCGCCAGATGAGTTTATTAGCGACGCTAAAAAGTTGTTTGTTGAATTAAACAACCACCCAGAAGCTTACTATGAATATCGTGTGCAGTTTAATCAAAGTAGCGATGTGTATGAGCGTGCTATTTTATTCTTATACATGAATCGTCATGGTTATAATGGTCTATGCCGTTATAACTTGAAGGGGATTTTTAACGTCCCCTTTGGAAAATATAAACGTCCCTATTTCCCTGAAAAAGAAATGAGCTTTTTTGCTGAGAAAGCACAGCAAGCTACGTTTACCTGCCTAGGCTATGACGAAGTCTTTAAGCTTATTCCTGAAAACGCTGTTGTGTACTGTGACCCACCGTATGTGCCGCTCAGTAAAACTGCGTCTTTTACGTCATATGCCAAAGGGGGGTTTAACTTAGATGATCAAGCAAACCTAGCAAATTTAGCCGAGCAAGCTGCTTTTGAAAACAATACACCAGTGCTTATCTCGAATCATGATACGGTCTGGACGCGTAAAATATACAGCCAAGCATCATTAGACGAAATTCAAGTTAAGCGAACAATCAGCCCTAAAGGCGGTTCACGCAATAAAGTCAATGAGTTAATGGCTATGTACTTAGCACCAAAGACACGGTGAAATAGATAGCAGCGACGAAAAGAATAAATAAGATGAGGGCAATCACAGCGAGGGAGCTGAGTGAATGCTCTTTGAAATCAGCTTGACGTTTGTCTTCTGATTGAACACCAAAAAATGCCGCAACGACACTTTGTAATGCACTAAAGAATTTTTTCATGCGATTTAGAACGTGAGCCTAAACCGCTAACTTTCTTTGATTCTTCGCTGCTAGTTAACAGTTCAAGTAAATCTAAGTAATGAAATTGAGCACTACGGCTATCGCCCGTTATCCACGAAAACCAACCCGTTTCTTTATTAGTTTGAATACATTGATTAGTCGAAGACGATACAGTAATCGTATTGCATTGACAGTCTGATGTGGCTGCTAGAAATGTATCTTCATCATTTGAAGAAAGTGATACAAAAGCAGTAACTGAAAGTGCGGACGCGATTAAGATCCCAGTTTTAAAAGCACGCATTGTAATAACCTTTGTTTGTGTTATTTAGATAAGCATACATAAAAGTTGTTCAAATAACAAACTTAATTAATGCTGAATTAGATGATTTTTTAGTAAAATTAGCAGCTTGAAGTAAATGAAATGTTTNATTTTTGTTTGTTTTTAGTTGTTATTAAAAAAGAGGTTATACGCAATGGGNTCGTTCTTTTTACCTAGATTCAATAGTCTAAAAGNCTGACTCTATTATTTTGTCGGGCGCTGCGCTTTCGTGCCGGTGTTTAAATCAGCTAACGATTGGGTTACATTAAGCGCACTTTCATTGCTGTAGCAAATTTTAAGGGATCTCTCATGCTGGAAACATTACAAAAGTATTTAATTGCCCCGTCTATTTTATCGGCCGACTTTGCGCGTTTAGGCGAAGATGTCGATCGCGTCTTAACCAGTGGTGCTGATGTTGTACATTTTGATGTAATGGATAACCACTATGTGCCAAACCTGACCTTTGGCCCCATGATTTGCAAAGCATTACGTGACTACGGTGTTACCGCACCGATAGATGTGCATTTAATGGTGAAGCCGGTTGACCGCTTAATTCCTGATTTTGCTGAAGCTGGGGCNTCAATTATTAGTTTTCACCCAGAAGCCAGTGAACATATTGACCGCACCTTACAGCTAATTAAAGATTGTGGTTGCCAAGCGGGATTGGTGTTTAATCCTGCAACCAGCCTGAGCTACCTTGAGCATGTACTCGACAAAGTTGATGTGATCTTATTGATGTCGGTAAACCCCGGTTTTGGTGGTCAAAGCTTTATTCCACATACCTTAGACAAGTTACGTCAAGCGCGTAAAATTATTGAACAATCAGGTCGAAATATTCGCCTTGAAGTGGATGGCGGTGTTAATGTGGATAACATTGCAGAAATCGCTGAGGCAGGAGCCGATATGTTTGTTGCCGGTTCTGCTATTTTCAACCAACCTGATTACAAAGAGGTGATCGATAAAATGCGTGCAGAGCTAGGAAACGTTAATTCATGAGATACGATGCTGCCTTTTTTGACCTCGACGGCACATTAGTCGACAGTGTTTATGATTTGTATATTGCCATGAATTTAACGCTAACAGATTTAGCGTTCCCAGTGGTCACACAAAAATTAGTGGAAGGTTGGGTTGGTAATGGCATAGAAACGCTTGTTAAGCGAGGCTTGAGCGGTGATATGCAAATAAGCGAGCATTTAGATGATGCGTTGGCACAGCAAGCTATCACTCTTTTTTATCAGCATTATGATGAGGTTGTTGGTGATTATAGCGCGCTTTATCAGCACGTTGAGACAGGTCTTGCAGCGCTGGCAAGCATACCCAAAGTCATCATAACCAACAAAGCACGCCGCTTTACTGAAAAACTACTTGATAANTTGGCACTTACTCATCATTTTCAGTTTATTGTTTGCGGCGATGATATGACAAAAAAACCATCAGCTGAACCGTTACAATTTGCTTGCAGACAACTTAATGTAAGCCCAGAAAAAGCCATTATGATCGGTGACTCTAAAAGCGATGTATTAGCAGCTAAAGCTGCTAATGTTGATGTTATCGCGCTCGGTTATGGTTATAACCAAGGTGAAAACCTTGCTGATTTCAATCCAGAGTACCTCTGTGATAATTTCTTAGATATAATACCTGTTCTTACGCAAAGGTAAGTGCATTTTAAATTTAGTCTTATTAGTTTAGTAAAATAAAGGAACATCATGAGTAAACCAGTAGTGTTAAGTGGCATTCAGCCAACCGGTGGTATGACAATAGGCAACTATGTTGGCGCTATTAACCAGTGGCTTAAGCTACAGGAAGACCACGAAAGTTTCTTTATGCTGGTTGATTTACATGCCATTACTGTACGTCAAGATCCTGAGCAGCTGCGCTCACGTGTTTTAGATGGTATTGCATTGTATGCGGCGTGTGGTATCGACCCTGAAAAATCTGCGTTATTTGTTCAATCTCAAGTGCCAGAGCATGCTCAGCTTAGTTGGGTTTTAAACTGCTATGCGCAAATGGGTGAGCTTAACCGTATGACGCAATTTAAAGACAAGTCATCAAAGCATGCTAATAACGTAAACGTGGGCTTATTTTCATACCCTGTATTACAAGCCGCTGATATTTTGTTGTATCAAGCAGATCAAGTGCCAGTAGGCGAAGACCAAAAGCAGCATTTAGAGCTTACTCGTGATATTGCGACGCGTTTTAATAACCTGTACGGAGACGTATTTAAGCTTCCTGAGCCATACATTCCTGAATTTGGTGCACGTGTAATGAGCTTGCAAGACCCACTAAAGAAAATGTCTAAGTCAGATGAAAATCCAAACGGCTACATCATGTTGTTAGATGAACCGAAGAAGATTGAAAAGAAACTGAAAAAAGCCGTTACTGATTCAGACGAGCAAGCACGTATTTACTTCGACCGTGAAGAAAANCCAGGCGTATCTAATTTACTTACCTTGTTATCAGTTGCCACTAAACGNTCNATCGAAGACTTAGTGCCTGAGTACGAAGATAAAATGTATGGTCACCTGAAAAAAGATACAGCAGCAGCCGTGGTTAGCATGATTGAGCCTATCCAAGCGCGTTTTCATGAAATTCGTGATGATCAAGCGTTACTTAATAGCATCATGAAGTCTGGCGCTGAGAAAGCGAGTATTCGTGCTGAAAAAACATTAAAAGCAGTGTACGACGCGGTGGGTTTTATTCCTCGCCCGTAGTCATATAACAACGGCTTTTAAAGATATAAAAATACCGCTTATAAGCGGTATTTTTATATCTAAGCGTCTAACAGAAACTCAATGCCATTAAGGCGCTAAATAGGCAAATGAGTGACACAGCATATTTATCTGTTTTTTCCATTCTACGTTCCTCATCACATTTAAAATATGACTCAATTTTCATCAAAGCTGGTTGGGTATATCTTCAGGTATAAAGGTTGGTGACCTGTTGATAGCGCTACAATAACGGCCTTAGAGGGGGAATGTCGCTTATCAAGATATGAGCAATTTGTTTGATAAGGTTTTTTAATTGATATCTTTTATTTATCAGTNGGTTATATTTAAANCTTATGAAAGGAAATAAGCTTTTAATCAGTACTTTTTAGTGTTTTTTATTGCTTAGTAGGCTTTGCTTTNNCTGCGCTTTCTTTCATTGGTTTNAAAAANCGCAGTAAGCTAAGTGAGTAGCGTGTTTGAGCCGCTATTTTTTAACGGGCGTAACGCCAGGCGAATCACAAGCGATCACCGAAAAGCGATAGCCATACGGCGCATTGTGATCGGGGGTAATTTGAACAATCTCATAATCATTCAATTCCACAGCTTTACTCGTCTCATCTTTTAAGCAACGAGAGTAACTATCAGCCTCAAAGCTAAAAGCAAACATGGCAATGAGACGTTTGCTGCGCTCAAAGTAGCCCTTGGTATTTAAAAATTGACGTAAGTTTTCAACGGTTTCACTCTCACCATCACTCTCACCCTCACTGTCTATCTCAACATTGCGCTTAGATGGGGGCGTTTCTGCGCTGCTCTTTGGAAGGTGTTGTTCTATTTTTTCACTGATTTCTTCAACGGCTTTTTGTTGCTCAGAGGGTGACTCTTTTGCTATCGCTTGGCCATCAACAAAGCTTGTAAGAATATTATCAAGCACCTCTTCAGGTGGTTTGTCATTAATGAACGAAGTCAGATTAATAAAGACCACTGACGCTAATATAAAGCGCACTATAGCCGTTAATAATGGTGAATAACTTTGACTAATAAATTTTATTCGCTCTGAGCCAAACGGTTTTATTAATAATAAAATGAAGATATAGAAGGGTAAAAAAAGTTGAAACAACAGCAGGGTACCTAATGTGATCCCCATTGCCCAAGGGGGCAAATACAGTAAGGTGGCAAAGTTATGGGTATAGTTAAAGTGGTTGGCCGACACATGGGTAACGTCGTTAACAATGCCACTGGCCCCAGCTAATACAAAGTTCGCGATACTGGCATAGAAAATTAAGATGAGTGCTTTGCCCGCTAAAGAGTGCCACAGCTGATTAAACTTAGGCCAAAATTCAATAACGAGGGCAATGATAGTGATGGTGGCACTNAGCCAGCCTGATTGCAGAACAATCAGGCTGCTTAATGCTAAAAGGTAGAGCTTTTGTGCGGTACTTAAGTTAAACCAAATGGCTTGTATACGTTCAACCAACCTTGTTTTATGAGGTTGCCAGCTNCGCTGCTGTTGTTGAAACTGTTTATTAGCGCGCCACTTCGCTATTTTTAAATACCTACGCACCCAACGTCCTTTTTTATAGTAGTGGTTTTAAGTATCTGCCTGTGTGTGAACGTTCGCAATCGGCCACTTCTTCAGGNGTACCCGAAATTAAAATTTCACCGCCGCCAGAGCCCCCTTCAGGGCCTAAATCGACAATCCAGTCAGCAGTTTTGATCACATCAAGATTGTGTTCAATCACTACAATGGTATTGCCATGGTCGCGTAAACGGTGAAGCACCACTAATAATTGCTGAATATCAGCAAAGTGTAAACCTGTTGTAGGTTCATCAAGTATATAGAGTGTTTTACCCGTGTCGCGTTTTGATAGCTCNCGTGCCAGTTTTACACGCTGNGCTTCACCACCNGATAAGGTTGTNGCTGCTTGCCCTAAACGGATATAAGACAAGCCAACATCCATTAGGGTTTGTAGCTTGCGGGCAATCGCGGGAATTTTATCAAAATACTCGCGCGCGTCTTCCACGGTCATTTCTAATACTTGGTGAATATTTTTACCTTTGTACTGTACTTCAAGTGTTTCACGGTTGTAGCGCTGNCCTTTACATACATCACACGGCACATACACGTCTGGTAAAAAGTGCATTTCTACTTTGATTACGCCATCACCTTGACACGCTTCACAACGACCGCCTTTCACGTTAAAGCTAAAGCGACCGACTTTATAACCTCGTGAGCGGGCTTCTTGGGTGCCAGCAAACAGTTCACGAATACCAGTAAAAATACCGGTGTATGTGGCAGGGTTTGAACGTGGCGTACGGCCAATCGGGCTTTGGTCAATATCAATTACTTTATCAAAGTGTTCAAGACCACTAATCGATTTATACGGTGCGGCCTCTGCGGTCGTTGCACCATTAAGTTCAGTGTGAGCGAGTTTAAATAAGGTGTCGTTGATAAGCGTTGACTTACCAGAGCCTGAAACACCAGTGATACAGGTCATCAAACCGAATGGAATTTTTAAATCAACATTCTTTAGGTTATTACCCGTTGCGCCGAATAGCTCAAGCCATTTGTCGTTCGTTGGATGACGAGTGGTTGGTACTTCAATTTTTTTCACACCCGATAAGTATTGCCCGGTGATAGAGTCTTTGCTCGCTAAAATATCGTCATGCGTACCTTGTGCGATAACATGACCACCATGAACACCGGCACCTGGACCAATATCGATAATGTGATCTGCAGCGCGAATTGCATCTTCATCGTGTTCAACCACTATCACGGTATTCCCTAAATCGCGAAGGTGAATAAGGGTTTTTAGCAAGCGGTCGTTGTCGCGTTGGTGTAAACCAATTGACGGTTCATCCAGTACATACATAACGCCAACAAGCCCAGCACCAATTTGGCTTGCAAGGCGAATACGCTGCGCTTCACCGCCCGATAGCGTGTCTGCACTGCGCTCAAGTGATAAGTAGTTTAAGCCAACATTTATTAAAAATGATAAGCGATCACGGATCTCTTTTAAGATTTTATCGGCAATCTGAGCACGCTGACCTGTAAGCGCTAGGCCTTCAAAAAATGCCATACTTTCACCAATACTCATGGTGGTGATGGCNGGCAAATTAGTTTGACCTATGAATACGTGACGAGCCTCTTGGCGTAAACGAGAACCATGACAGCTTGGACATGCTTGGCTGGTTTGATATTTTGCCAGCTCTTCGCGAACTGAGTTTGACTCGGTTTCGCGGTAGCGGCGGTTCATATTATTTAATACACCTTCAAACTCGTGATTACGAGTAATAAGGTCGCCGCGGTCATTTCGATAATTAAAGGCGATTTTGGTTTTACCCGATCCTTCAAGAATGACTTTTTGGGCATCTTTACTTAATTCTTGAAACGGGGCTTCTAGNTCAAAGCCATAGTGTTCAGCCACTGCTTGCAGCATCTGAAAATAATAAAAGCTGCGTTTGTCCCAGCCCTTAATCGCACCGCCCGATAAACTTAGCTCTGGGTTTTGCACCACACGATTGGGATCAAAGTACTGGCGAACCCCTAAACCATCACAGCTTTGACATGCACCAGCAGGATTATTAAACGAGAAAAGGCGAGGCTCAAGCTCGCTCATAGCGTAGCCACATGTTGGACAAGCAAAGTTTGCTGAAAAAAGCATGTCTTCGCTAAGTGAGTCATCCATTGCAGCGACGTGCGCAACACCACTTGAAAGATCAAGGGCTGTTTCGAATGACTCGGCTAAGCGCTGCTGCTGACCATCTTTCACTTTAAAACGATCGACAACCACTTCTATCGTGTGCTTTTTGTGCAGCTCTAACGTGGGAGGATCTGATAAGTCACATACCTCACCATCTATACGGGCACGAATAAAACCTTGACTTGCTAGTTGCTCAAGTAGCTTTACATGCTCACCTTTACGGTCTTTAACCACGGGGGCGAGTAGCATAAGTTTACTGCCCTCTGGCAGAGCTAAAACCGTGTCGACCATTTGGCTAATTGTTTGTGCTGCCAGTGGTAGGTCGTGGGTAGGGCAGCGAGGTTCACCAACACGGGCAAAGAGTAAACGCAGGTAATCGTATATCTCGGTGATTGTGCCAACCGTCGAACGTGGATTGTGCGAGGTTGATTTTTGCTCAATAGAGATAGCTGGTGAAAGACCTTCGATATGATCAACATCAGGCTTTTCCATTAACGATAAAAATTGTCTTGCATAGGCTGAGAGTGATTCTACATAACGACGTTGCCCTTCTGCATACAATGTATCAAACGCTAAAGACGATTTCCCTGAACCAGATAGGCCAGTGATAACTATCAGCTTATCACGGGGAATGGTTAGGCTGATGTCTTTTAAATTGTGCGTACGGGCGCCTCGGACTTCAATGTTTTCCATGCTATCTCGTTTTATTACCAAGTGATTATTTCAGTATCTCACAATACGCGACAAGATTAATCCTTGATCAAAGAAAAAATCCTCACTTACAGGTGATTATTTATTTTTCGCTTGTGGTAGAATCCACGCTTACATTTTAATAGACAGCAAGATTCAGTAATTCATGACAGCATCTTCACTCAACTCCCGAGAAAAACGCGCTGCCGTTTCGTTAGCGAGCGTGTTTGCGTTCCGTATGCTTGGCCTATTTATGTTGATGCCAGTTCTGGCTATTTATGGTCAGCAATTGGAAGGTTTTTCGCCGCTATGGATTGGTTTTGCAATCGGTGCGTATGGTTTAACGCAAGCCGTGTTACAAATTCCAATGGGGTGGTTGTCGGATAAAATAGGCCGTAAAAAAGTGATTATTGGAGGCCTGTGCGTGTTTGCGCTTGGTTCCGTTATTGCTGCCACCGCCGAGTCGGTACAAATGGTGACGTTTGGCCGTGCATTACAAGGTATGGGCGCGATTGCCAGTGCGTTACTTGCTTTGGCTTCAGATTTAAGCCGAGATGAGCAGCGTCCAAAGGTGATGGCTGTTATTGGTATGTGTATTGGTATGAGCTTTGCTGTTGCGATGCTACTAGGGCCAATAGTTGCGGCATCTTGGGGTGTTGCTGGCGTTTTTTGGCTAACAGCTGGGTTGGCCATTTTAGGTATTTTTATTGTCTTGTTTTTGGTTCCGAATGCTGTAAACAAGGCACCCAAAGGCGACACGCTTGCCACCTTAGATGACATAAAACAATTAATTAAACACCCGCAATTAGCACGTTTAGATTTTGGNGTTATGTTACTTCATCTTACGTTAACCACGGTGTTTGTAGCCTTACCGGGNCAATTAATTAAAGATGGATTAATTGCTGATCATCATTGGTATTTATATATTCCAGTCTTATTTTTAGCGTTTTTCTTAATGGCGCCAATGATGATAGTGGCTATCCGCAAAGAAAAAGAAAAACAGGCGTTTATTGGTTCAATCGCTTTATTAGTATTGAGCATGCTGGCGATGTCATTCTGGGTTGATTCTGTGATTGGCATCGGTGTGTGTATGTTAGTTTACTTTGTCGCATTTAATTTTTTAGAAGCCACTATGCCTGCATTAGTGTCTCGTATTGCCCCTGCAAACCAGAAAGGCTCTGCCATGGGCGTGTTTTCGTCTACGCAGTTTTTTGGTGCCTTTTTAGGTGGTTTATTGGGGGGCTATGTTGCACAAGCGCTAAGTGCGCAAGCAGTGTTTGCGGCGGCGGCACTTGTTGGGGTAATATGGCTTATCCTTGCTTGGAATATGCAAGTCCCACCAAGAAGTAAAATTATTAGCTTAATGACAGAATTAAGTTCCGAGCAGCAGGCACAAGCGCTTGCTTCTCGTCTAGTTGCTTTACCGGGCGTAATAGAAGCAACGGTTGTTTGCGATGAAAATCGCAGCTATTTAAAGATTAATGATAAAGAATTTGACCTAGACCAAGCACGAAAAGCGGCTGGTTTAATCTAACGTTTAAAGGAGAAGTTCCATGGCACGCGGTGTGAACAAAGTAATCTTGGTTGGTAATTTAGGCCAAGATCCAGAAGTACGTTATATGCCTAATGGCAATGGTGTAGCGAATATCAGCATTGCTACGACTGACAGCTGGAAAGATAAAAACACAGGGCAAATGCAAGAGCGTACAGAATGGCACCGTGTTGTTTTATTTGGCAAGCTAGCTGAAGTAGCGGGTGAGTACCTTCGTAAAGGTTCACAAGTTTATATTGAGGGTCGTTTACAAACACGTAAGTGGACTGATCAATCTGGCCAAGAAAAATTTACCACTGAAATCGTGGTAGACATGGGCGGTCAAATGCAAATGTTAGGTGGCCGTGGTGGCGACCAACAGGGTGGTGGTTATCAAGGTGGCCAATCACAAGGCGGTTACCAAGGTGGTCAACAACAAGGTGGCGGCTATGGTGGCGGTTCGCAGCAAGCGCAAAGCAACAGCTATGCACCTCAGCAGCAGNCAGCACCGGCGCCAGCACAACAACAGCGCCCACAACAACAGCCNGCACCTGCACCGCAGCAAAATAACAACCAATACGGTGGTTATGGCCAACAGCAAAGCAGCGCACCACAGCAAGGTGGTTTTGCTCCTAAGCCACAAAATGCACCNCAAGGTGGCGCATCAAACCCAATGGAACCACCAATCGATTTTGACGACGATATCCCGTTNTAGCANCGGGGAAAAGTTAAAGTATTAAGCAAGATACTTTATATAAAGATTGTATTAAGAACCCAGCCTTGGTGCTGGGTTTTTTATTGCTCAAAATAGACCACTTAATTNAGCACAATGGTATAAACGAATGGGGATGGCTTCGNATATGTTTCGGTTACAAAATAATTCTCATTAAGGCATTTTGCTAGGTGTTTAAATTTACGTAACTTTTGACAGCGTTGGTCAGGGGATGAATCAGAAATTTCTTTAAATCGCGCTGCAGCCTTGTATTTATAGGGTTCTTGAACAACACTTTGTGTATATTTGGGCAACTAACTTGTGAAATGAAAAAAGACCTAACATCACAAATAAAGCAACCGGAAGTCATTTATGTGACGGCCGCTTTTTTGTTATTAGTTGTTTTTAATATTTTTTTAAGTGACGTATTACACGAGAAAGTGCATCGCACAGGTACTGAGCTTGCAAGGCAAGTATACGACTTAAACTTAGACCCCATTGCGTCAAAAGATATCATTGCAACCTTAGTTGAAAGTAAAGGTTTTGCTATGAACGTGACAGATGTGCCACATAATTTTGCCAACTTTATTGATTTAGAGCAGGAGGTATTTAGTTATCACACTGTGAGTTTGCGCCTTTTTCACTGGCCTTCATGGGTCGTTGAAAGTCATTTATTTATCTTTTTAAACTTAATTCTAATTGGGGCTGGGTATTGGGGATTTCGCTGGTGGCGGGTACTGTCTAAAAAAGTATTGGTAGCCGCAGCACCGCCGGTGAAGCCTATTGAAAAACAGGTCAAGCCGGTACTTACAAAAGGAGAGCTGCCAAAGCCGCTGCCTCATCAAGATTTAAATATTTTGTATGGGGTACCAACAAACTACAATCATTTATTTGCTCTGTTTTTTTGGAAAACCCCGTTTCCGGCGAATCTTGATGTCGATAATTACTTTAAAGTAGTGATTGCCAAAGGGTTTGGGGAACTTGTTAACCGTTCGGTAAAACTACTTCCCTCGGGCGGTATAGCTGTAACACTAAACAGTGTGCCTGCCACCGAAGTTGATAAGTACACCAAGCGTTTGCATCACGTTGTATATCAAGCGTGCCTTAATTATCGCAGCGATTTATCGCGTGGTGATATAAAAATNGGTGTNTGTAATTACCGTACTGGNGCTGATCAGGCTGTGGTGTATCAGCTTACTAAATCGGCACTGACTTTAGCTAAGCAAAGTGCNTGGCAACANATTCACCGCTTACCGTTTGGGCATACGCAATCTAGTATGCTCACTGATAGTAATGAGCACCTGTTTGAGTACATTAAGAAAAAGCATTTTATGCTGTTCTTTCAACCGTTGTTTGACTTAGAAACAGGGGAAATTTTACAGCATGAAGCGCTTATTAGAATTCGTCATAAAAGCTTAGGATTACTTGCTGCTCGTCATTTCATTCCACAGATGACCAGCAAGAAAGATGTTTTATTGTTAGATCAGACCGTAGTGACACAAGTACAAAAAATGCTTGATAACGAATCAGGTGCGATGATGGTAAGTATAAACTTACATGCGATGAACTGGTTTAATGATGAGTTTTGGCATTGGTTTAAAGCGCAAATGCAAGGCTTTGATGCAGCTAATAAATTACAATTTGAGCTCAGTGAAGACGATTATTTAAAACAGCATAAACAATTAAGCTCGCAGTTTGCTTGTTTAGAAAAATTATCCGCAGGTATTGTGATTGACAATGTTCGCAGTGCCGAAAACCTTGTTGAATACAAGCAACTTAATAATGTGTGTAGTATTAAATTGGCATACGAGCTTATTCATAATATTGATACTAATACGCAGCAACAAAAAGTGGTTAGACAGATTATAGCGAAAGGCAATGAGCTTAATTTTCCTGTTTATGCTGTAGGCGTTGAAACACGCAACGAGCTTGCAACATTAAAAAACCTAGGCGTCATCGCAGCGCAAGGTTTTTACTTTGCTGAACCCCTACAAAAGCTTGCCGATATAACGCCTTTTAGTTAGATTAAACGACGGTACTTTAAGCCGTCTAACCCTTGCAAGCCACCAGTATGGATAGCCATGATCTGCGTGCCTTCTGCAAAGAAACCTTGTTCTATCAATTGCCACAGCGCATACATCATTTTACCGCTATAAATAGGCTCTAGTGGGATGGCATGTTGTTGCGTAAATGTCTGACAAAACTCCCACAGTTCATGACTGAATTTGCCATAACCGCCATCATGATGTTCAAGTAATAGCTGCCAATTTTTTTGTTGTCTTGCTTTACGGCTCAGTTGCTTAATGTCATCAATTAAATATTCGGCNTGTTTTAATACTGCAATACCGAGCACGGTTGTGGAGTGTGGGCTGCCTTCAATTAAGCCTGCCAGCGTGCCACCACTGCCNGTTGGGCANATAATGACATCGCTCGTCGGTAAGCTTTGNGCTAATTCTTGGCACCCCAGCAGCGCCGCAGGGTTAGTGCCTCCCTCGGGTAGAATATAAGCATGCGGGAANTGCTTTTGTAATTCTGCCAAATAGCNGCTTTCGCCTCTTAAACGGTAAGTAATACGGTTAACGGGGTGCAATGTCATCCCGCAGCGTTTGGCGTACTGCAATGTGGGGTTGTGTTCATCAAGCTCAGGTCCGCGAATAATACCGTGCGTTTTAAACCCAAATAACTGACCCGCAGCTGCTGTGGCATGAATATGGTTTGAAAATGCGCCGCCAAAAGTGAGTAGCTCAGTTTTTCCCTGTTGTTGCATAGCCNGTAAATTAAATTTTAANTTACGCCATTTGTTACCACTAATTTGTGGGTGAATAAGATCATCACGTTTAATCTGTAATGTCAGCTTTTGTGCTGATAACAGTTCGTGGTTGATGGTTTGAACAGGCGATTCAGAAATAATAGTCACGGTTTAATTTACGCTAAAAAAGACGCTTAATTGTAGCAAAGTCGTCATAGAGATAGAAATTAGTCAATTAAACTAAAATGATTTTGTTATTTACTGGCATCAACTAAGGTAATAGTTGTAAACTCAGATAATAATTGAACAAAGCTTGTGTTTTGCCTTGCAAGTACATAGCATAAGAGTTTAATTATAAAAAATAATAATGACCAAATAATTGCCGCTTTTTGGGAATGGAATATATGCGAATTGCTCCTTTATCTCTGTTAATTTCAGTTAGTTTGCTAGCATCGAGTGCATTTGCACAAGATACTGCTACGGTAACTGGCATTGAATCAGAGATCAGTAAAAAACAAGCCGAATACGATAACTCGACCTTAATACTCGAAAAACACCTAAAAGAAGAAAGTCAGTTACAAAAACAACTCGAATTATTGCGCGCCCGCTCAGCTGAGCTAGACAAAGAAAAAAACCAAGCGCTTGATGCAATGAACGAGATGTATCGTCGATTAATTGATGACCCCACTTTAGATATTAGCAATGCACAAACGCGCTATCAAAAAGCAGTGGTGGATCACAAACAGAACAAAGATGACATTTCGATGCAATTGGCGGCAATTGCATCGCATAGAAAAGATATTGAGCAAATTCGTGTTGCTAAGCATACCCAACTAAACACCTTAGAGAGCTTAAAAGAGCAACTCGCAACAGCACGTGTTGAACGTTTGCGCAATGAGTTTACGCGTGAAGGCACACTTGAAGTTAATCATACGATTAATTGTAAGCGCACTGAAACATTAGCAGCGTGTGAGCAACGTGGTCAGCAAATGGGATTACAAAAAGCCACCAAGCGCTTTGTAGATCAAATTTTTGCTAACTTAACAGAAGAACGTTTAGTTGAGCCGAAACGCAATTTAGCGGGTGCACAAGTTAAAATTTTAAGTAGTCATGTTGTAAATAGTGCCTTTAGCGGACAAGGTAACTATAACGTGAACTTAAGCGTAACGATGCGCGGTGATGTGAACAGCAGCCGTTTATGTAGTCTGCTTAACTTAGACAACCGTTTTTGCGCAGATTATGGTTCACCNCTTGCTGGAAACTANCAACCCAATTACACCACCACTTACTCTGATAGTCAGTTAACATTCAGTGACTCTCAGGATAATAGTCAGGTGGTATCGGTTTCGCGTATGAGCGAACAACCTGTAAGTGATTACTCAGTAAAAAAGCCAGTAAGGGTTGAACCATTACCTGATCTAAAAAAATCTAAAATGGTTGAATTAACNCTTCGTTCAAATGTTTATGATGATGAAGTGTTTATTGATGGTGTGAGCTTTGGGTCAACCAAGCTAACGACATCATTACCAAGAGGTTTTCATGATATNGAGATACGCAAGCGTGGTTATAAAAGCTATAAAGCGCGTTTAGACTTGCGTAAAGCTCAAACTATTANTGCAAAATTAGTNAAAGAGCCTGAACCAATTGTCGCTGCCGTTGTCGCAACAGAGCAACCTACAGCAGCGCCAGTGGCAAGTATTGTTAATAAAACCAATACAGCGAGTATTGTGGTTATCCCAGCGGGTACATTTAAGATGGGTGACATTAACGGTAATGGCTTAGCTAATGAGCGCCCTGTTGTTGAAAAAACCATTGCTAACTCATTTGCCATGCAAAGCAAAGAAGTCAGTGTGGGTGAATATGAGCAATTCGTTGCTAATACAGGTTATAAAACAGAAGCCGAAAAGAATCGTGGCTGTGCTTATTACTTAAATGGTGAGCCAGTATGGGANGCGACCTTAAACTGGCGCAACCCAGGTTTTGAGCAAGACAGTGATTTNCCGGCTGTTTGCTTAACGTATAATGATGCCAAAGCATATGCAGATTGGTTATCAGGGCAAACAGGGCAGTTGTTTCGTTTACCGAATGAGGTTGAGTGGGAGTACGCTGCACGCGCAGGTAAAGAAACTGAATANCCTTGGGGTAACGAGATAGGTAAAAATTTAGCGAACTGTGGCTGGTGTGGTAGTGAATGGTCAAACAAAAGCGCTGCACCAACCGGGTCGTTTTCTCCTAATGCATTTGGTCTGTATGACACAGTAGGTAATGTATGGGAATGGACAAACAAAAAACCGGGGCAGTCTGATGTGACTGTTCGTGGTGGGGCATGGAATTTCGCTCCGAGCCTAGCACGTGTATCAACACGCTTAATTTTAGCGCCAGATTTTCGTGCAAACTATATCGGGTTTCGTTTAGTACGCGAGCGATAAAAATTTTTAAAGGAAGCAAAGCAGGCTTCCTTTTTTAGCAATTTAATAAAGGCAGTTGCGCTTTATTGTGCTTAGCATGGTAGAGTGAGAGCAGCTAGTATAAGAACGTATTATCAAAGGTCATCCAGCCTCATGTTTAAAAAACTTCGTGGTATTTTTTCAAACGATCTATCGATCGACTTGGGTACAGCCAATACCCTTATTTATGTAAAAGAAGAAGGTATCGTATTAAATGAACCTTCAGTAGTTGCTATTCGTCAAGAGCGAGCTGGTGGTCCTAAAAGTGTTGCGTCTGTAGGTACGGAAGCAAAACAAATGTTAGGCCGTACACCGGGNAACATNAAAGCGATTCGTCCAATGAAAGACGGTGTTATTGCCGACTTTTATGTCACCGAAAAAATGCTCCAGCACTTTATCAANCAAGTACATAACAACAATTTTATGCGTCCTAGCCCACGTGTCTTAATTTGTGTGCCGTGTGGGGCAACACAAGTTGAAAAACGCGCTATTCGCGAATCAGCAATGGGTGCAGGTGCACGTGAAGTGTATTTGATTGAAGAGCCAATGGCTGCGGCAATCGGTGCAGGCTTACCAGTATCAGAAGCAACCGGTTCAATGGTTGTAGATATCGGTGGTGGTACGACAGAAGTGGCCATTATCTCGCTTAATGGCGTGGTTTACTCATCATCTGTGCGTATTGGTGGTGATAAATTTGATGAAGCTATTATCAACTACGTCCGTCGTAACTTTGGTAGCCTAATTGGTGAAGCAACCGCTGAAAATATCAAGCATCAGATCGGTTCGGCGTTCAAAACCGATGAGCCTGTTGAGATTGAAGTACGTGGTCGTAACCTTGCTGAAGGCGTGCCGCGCTCATTTACACTTAACTCACATGAAATCTTAGAAGCATTACAAGAGCCTCTAATGGGGATTGTAAGTGCGGTTATGGTTGCACTTGAGCAATCACCTCCTGAGCTTGCCTCTGATATCTCTGCACACGGCATGGTATTAACAGGCGGTGGTGCACTGTTAAAAGATTTAGATCGTTTATTAATGGAAGAAACAGGTATTCCTGTTGTTGTTGCTGACGACCCACTAACTTGTGTTGCTCGTGGTGGCGGTAAAGCATTAGAAATGATTGATATGCACGGTGGTGACGTATTTAGTTACGACTAATGAAGTTAATGTTTGGTCGTACCATCTCTTTGCAACTGCGACTCTTTGTCGCAGTGCTTTTGAGTGTCGTATTGATTGTGGGCGATCGATATACACAAGGTGGTACAACAATCCGCACCAGTTTAAATACACTGGTTAGCCCACTCATCTATCTTGCCAATTTGCCGTATGAGCTATTTAGTATTGGTGCGAAGAATCTTCATACTCGCGATCAGCTTCTTACTGAAAACGAAGCACTGAAGAAAAAACAGCTTTTACAAAGCGAACAACTACAACAGCTGCAATTTTTATCGCGTGAAAACGACAAGTTGCGTGCGTTACTCGGCTCGTCTGCAAAGCAATCAAATCGTAAAATAATTGCCCAAGTGCTCTCTGTTCATTCAAATCCATACAGCCATCAGGTTGTGATCAATCGTGGCACTACAGATGGCTTAAGCGAAGGCCAAGCTGTGATTGATGAAATGGGGGTTGTCGGGCAAATTACACAAGTGGGTTCAACCACTTCTCGCGTTTTGCTTATGACCGACACAACCCATGCNACACCGGTACGTATTTTACGCAATGATGTTCGCACTGTGGTTGAAGGGATTGGCAAAATAAATGTNGTGAAGCTGTCGCATGTGCCGCATAGNCTNGATGTACGTATTGGTGATATTTTAGTGACTTCAGGTNTAGGGGGGACTTTCCCTGAGGGGTATCCTGTGGCNGTGGTAACCGAAATTAATCGTGATGAAGGTCACCCATTCGCACAAGTGTATGCTGAGCCAATTGCCCAACTTGACCGAATTCGTTTATTGGTTGTGCTGTGGCGTAATCAGCAGGAGAGCATAAGCAATGAATAGCCGTCACTCTTTGCTGATTGCAATTAGTATCTTTTTTGCACTGGTCATGGCATTAATGCCGTTACCTATCTCATTTGAGCCATACCGCCCAGACTGGGTGTTACTGGTGCTTATGTACTGGTCGTTAGCGGTGCCGCACCGTTTAAACATTGGCACAGCGTGGGTTGTGGGTTTATTAATGGACTTAGCATCGGGCTCTCCACTGGGCGTGAACTCGCTGACCTATTCGGTGTGTATTTTTATTACCGCCAGTAACTTTCAAAAAATTAGAAACTTTTCTTTATGGCAGCAAAGTATATTAATTGCTTTGTTTTTAACGCTTTACCACTTAATGCAATTTTGGCTTAATCACTTTTTGATGGGAGTTTACTTCAGCCCTCATTATATGTGGCCCGTGCTGACTGGCATGCTGTGTTGGTGGTGGATTTTCTTAATTTTGCGTAAATACCGCCGTCATTTCAGGATTAGATAATGCAAACCGCAATTTATTTGGCGTCTGCATCACCGCGCCGAAAAGAGTTGCTCAGCCAACTCGGCGTTGAGTTTTCTCAATTTAGCGTTGATGCAGATGAAAGCCAATTTCCGAACGAATCGCCACGTCATTACGTNGAACGTTTAGCCAAACTCAAAGCACAATCAGGNGTTGCAATGGGCTATACCGACAGGCCCGTGTTAGGCAGTGATACGGTTGTGGTTATTGATGACACAGCCCTTGGCAAACCGCTTGATAAAGCCGACTTTGTAGCAACGATGCAACGTTTGTCGGGCCGAACTCACCAAGTTATGACCGCCGTTGCAATTGCTGATACACAGCACGTAAAAAGCTGCCTTGTAATTACCGATGTCACTTTTAAACAGCTTAGCGATGATGAAATCGACGCTTATTGGCACTCTGGTGAACCGCACGATAAAGCGGGTGGTTATGGCATTCAAGGCCAAGGTGGACGGTTTGTAAGTCATATTTCTGGTAGCTATTTTGCAGTAGTAGGCTTACCTTTATATGAGACTGAGCAGTTATTAAATGAATTTTTAAGAGGGTAACATGAGCACTGAATTACTGATCAACGTTACACCGAGTGAAAGTCGTGTTGCGCTTATTGAAAACGGCGTACTACAAGAGATCCAGCTAGAAAGAATNGGCAACCTAGGCATTGTTGGCAATATTTACTTAGGCAAAATCAGCCGNGTATTACCGGGAATGCAAGCCGCATTTGTTGATATAGGCTTAGAGAAAGCAGCGTTCTTGCACGCATCTGACATTGTAAATAGTGCTTCAATTGTTGAAGGGGTCGATGAGCAGCCCATTAAAAAGGTGCAAGATATCCGTGAACTAGTGCGCCAAGGTCAATACATNATGGTGCAAGTAGTGAAAGATCCTTTGGGCACCAAAGGGGCGCGCTTAACGACTGATATCACAATTCCATCACGCTATTTAGTGTTCATGCCTGACGCGACCCATGTTGGCGTAAGTCAGCGTATTGAAACCGAAGAAGAACGTACCAGACTGAAAAAAATAGTCGCTGAATATGGCGATGAAGATGGCAGCTTTATTGTGCGTACNGCTGCCGAAGGCGCTTCAGAAGCTGAGCTGCGTCACGATGCAGAGTTTTTNAAAAAACTGTGGCAAAAAATTGTCAATAAACGCAAAAAAATCAGTAAAGANAGCATCTTACACGAAGACTTAACGCTGGCGTTTCGTACCCTNCGTGATTATGTTGGNGAAGACATGGAGCGCATTCGTGTTGACTCAAAGCTGACATACCAAGAGTTAAAAGAATTTACTGAAGAGTTTGTGCCCATCTTATCTGGGGCGCTTGANTACTACCCAGGTGAGCGACCTATTTTCGATTTGTTTGATGTCGAAACCGAAATTCAAAAAGCNCTTCACCGTAAAGTTGANCTTAAATCAGGTGGTTATTTAATNATTGACCAAACCGAAGCAATGACCACCGTTGATGTAAATACCGGTGCATTTGTTGGGCATCGCAATTTAGAAGAAACCATTTTTAACACCAACATCGAGGCAACATCGGCAATCGCACGACAACTGCGATTACGTAATTTAGGTGGCATTATCATTATCGACTTTATCGATATGGTAAGTGACGAGCATAAACGTCGCGTTTTACACTCACTTGAGTCGGCACTGGCAAAAGACCGCGCAAAAGCCAATATCAATGGCTTATCTGCTCTAGGTTTAGTCGAGATGACTCGTAAGCGTACCCGCGAAAGTTTAGAACATATTTTATGTGACGTGTGCCCTGCGTGTTCAGGCCGAGGGTCGCAAAAAACCGTTGAAACGGTATGCTACGAAATTCTGCGTGAAATTGTCAGGGTTAACCGTGCCTACGCAGCCGATAAGTTTATGGTGTATGCAGCGCCTTCGGTAAGCGAAGCGTTGATCAACGATGAGTATCATAACCTCGCCGAGCTTGAACTATTTATAGGTAAACAGGTCAGTATTCAAACAGAGAGTTTATACAATCAAGAACAGTTTGATGTGGTAATGATGTAATGAAGGCAAAAACGGTCTGCTTTTTTTGTTTACGTAAGTTATGGCAAGTTTTTGCTATTACTATCGTACTGCTGGCCGTTATTGTCTCTGTTTTAAAGTATACCCTGCCATATGCCAATGACTATAAAGGCGACATTGAAGCGTTTTTGTATGAACAGTTCGATGTAAATCTTTCAATAGGTGCTATCTCAGCCAGTTGGCAAGGTAAAGGCCCTTCCTTAGTCCTTGAAGATATTTCTTTTGAGGACAACCAGACTTCACCGATTGCACTNACCATAGATAAAGCCAGCCTAGAGGTAAATCTGTGGGAGTCGATTAAAACTCGTCAACTTAAATCAAGTTACTTTGTGATCAATGGTTTTCATGCCGATGTTGATTTGCCAACCATGCTTAAGTTTGGCAACAACAAGCAAGCAGACAGTTTTGAGCAAAAAGAGTTAATAGAAAGCTTGTTTTTGGGTGAAACGGGCCACTTTGCGATTCAAGACAGTAGCATTAATTTTATGCTTAATGATGGCAAAGAGCGTACGTTAATTCTTGAAAANATTGTGTGGCAAAATACCCCAGAACAGCACCAAGGTTCAGGAAGCCTAGCCTTACCGGGGATTTCTGTCGGCAACTTTGATGCCCGCATGGCACTNAATGGTTCAACGCTTGAGACCATGGCTGGCGATATTTATGTGCAAGCTGCGAATGTCGATGTNTCAAAATGGNTGGCACAATACATCAATACAGACAAACAACAATTGCACTCCGATATGAACTTGCAAACCTGGTTTAGCCTTGAAAAAGGACTGATCAGTGACGTAAAAGTGCAATGGTTACCCAGCTACATAAATTGGCAACAAAACCAAGAAGCGCATCAAATTAGTTTAAATGAAGGGGGCTTTCACTTATTCCCTTGGCAGAATGGTTGGCGTTTAAAAAGTACCGGACTTGCTTTTGAAAGTGATTTAAAACAATGGCCAACATTGCAGTTTGAAGCCCAGCTTGGAGATACAAATAAGATTTGGCTCAAGCAGTTTGACTTTGCATTGTTATCAAAATTATCTCAATTGAGTAACTTTGAAGTATTAGCGCCATTTTTAGAACGACAGCCTAATGGCCAATTAAGCGAAGCGTATGTTGAATTTGGTGCGCAAGATAACTGGCAGTTGTGGTTTAAGGGTGAACAGCTCAATTGGTTATCCTTACAAGGGATCCCTGGTGGGCAAGCTATTCGGGTTGAGGGAAATATTAACCAAGCAGCGGGGCGAATAACGTTATTTGGCGAAAATAACCGTTTGTTAACCAATGGCAGTTTTAGCCAAGACATTCCTTATAATCAGTTAAATGTTGAACTTGATTTACGTCATTACGACGATGGCTGGCGTATTAGCAGTGACAACATTTGGCTTGATAATGACGAAGTAACCGTTGCAGCAGAAATGATGCTTAGCCTAACTGCAGAGCCGCGCCTTGATTTATATGCCGAAGCGTACGCACCTGATGCCAACGTGGCGGGGCATTATTTTCCATTACCGGTAATGAGCGAAAACTTAGTTAACTACCTAAACGGCGCCATTAAAGGCGGCGAAGTTAATAAAGCACAGGTGTTGTTTTCGGGGCCGTTTAGCGGTTTTCCGTTTAAAGAGCAACAAGGGCAGTTCGAAGTATTGGCAAATGTGAACAATGCCAAATACCAGTTCACACCCAGTTGGCCCAGCGTTGAAAATGCCAATGTGATTTTGCATTTTGAAAATGAACGCATGGATATTTACAGCAAGTCAGGCACACTTGTAAACTTATCACTTGGCGACAGTGTACACGTAAGTATTGCTGATTTAATGCATGCCGATACACTCAATGTAGCGATAAATAAACGTGCCCACGGCAATAAATTACAGTCATTTTTTGCAGCCACACCGCTCGCTAAACCGTTAGCAAGTGTTTTTGAAGTAGTACAAGCGCAAGGTGAAGCCACAGCAAATATTAATTTGCTTGTCGATTTACATTCAGGCCATGTTGATACCCTCGGCGAAGTTGAGCTTGCTAATTTACCTGTTTATCTTGCTCAGCCTGGCATCACACTTAATCATATGACAGGCATTGTGAAATTTAATAACGACAAAATTGATTTAAAAAATGCCAAAGCTGATTGGTTAGGTATGCCGTTAACAGCCAGCTTTAATAGCGAAAATGTGGCTGATAACTACCGCGCAGAAATTGCGATTAAATTGGCCTTAGATGCAGAACCATTAATTGAGCAAGGGCAGGGTCTGCTCGAAGGTTATTTAACGGGGCAAAGTGACGTTGCTATTAATGTCTCCCTTAACTTTTTACCCAACGACTTCAACTATCGCGCTGATATCAGCGGTAACTTAGTCGGTATAACCAGTCAATTACCCGCACCTTACACAAAAAGTGCTGACAATGCTTGGCCTATCAAAGCGGTAGTGCAGGGCGATCATATTTCTAATTTGATCACTGCAAATATCAATGAACAGCTGTTTTTCAATGCTATTTTAGATAATGGCAAAAAGCAGTTTAATAACGCACACCTTATTTTAGGTTCAAAAGATTTAGGCCTTAACCGAGATGGTTTTGCGGTATCGATTGACCTACCAGAAACTAAGCTTGTGCCATGGTTTGGGTTGATTGAGCAAATTATCGATTTGACCAAGNCTAAATCAGNCGGTCCTGGCGTAATGCCTGCATTTAANAATGTAACGGGTCAATTTAATAAGTTAGCGGTTCAAAATATCGATTTTAATGATGTTGAGTTTAGGCTAGCACCAAAGCAAGCCGATTTAGAGCTTAAACTAAATGCCAAAGAGCTTAGAGCTGATGCACTCATTCCGACAGGCGATACACGTAGNCCTATTCAAATATTTACTGATTATTTACGGGTTAACTTTAATGACACCGCGACGGAGTCTGCACANGAAGTTGAACAACCTGAAGACTTAAGCTGGTTAACACGTATNCCAGCCATCGAATTTAACTGTGAAGATTGCAAACTAGCCGAGTACCAACTTGATAAAGTAAAAGCCACGTTTGGTGGTGATAATAATAGCTTGATATTTACTGAGCTCGTGATAGATAAAGGCGACCATATACTGAGAGCNAAAGGGCAATTTGCTGATGGCTCAACGCGTTTTAACGGTCANNTACAAAGTGATGATATTGGCGACTTATTTGATGAGTTTGATATTACTACTACNGTAAAAGACTCCGATGCCGACATAAAATTTGCCCTCGCTTGGCAAGGTGCGCCGTATAATTTTGATGTGCCTACGCTAGCAGGCGAGTTAGATTGGCGTTTAGGTGAAGGGCATTTAGCGGAAGTGAGTGACGGTGGTGCTAGGGTGTTTTCATTGCTTAGTCTCGACTCACTGGTACGTAAGCTCAAACTTGATTTTAGAGATGTATTTTCAAAAGGCTTCTTTTATAACAAGATGCAAGGCACGATGCAGTTAGAGAAAGGGATTGCTTACACTCAAGATACCAAGCTTGATGGTGTGCCTGCCGACTTAACGATTAAAGGCCACACTAACTTAAATACCTTTGAAATAGACTACGATCTAGCNGTTGCCCCGCAGGTTACCTCAAGTATNCCAGTGATCGTNGCATGGATGGTCAACCCGGTAAGTGGCCTTGCGGCGCTTGCAATCGATAAAGTAATTCACTCTGCGAGAGTGATCTCAGAAATCAACTTTAAGGTGACAGGCAGTATGAATGATCCGGTTGTTGAAGAAATTGATCGTAAGAGCCGTGAAGTAACCTTACCGCAAGCGGCACAAAGCCAGCCGCAGTCATCAACAAGGCTTAAATTAAAAGATGCAGCCACCTCAGCGAGCTTCGACAACAATGACAGTTAATACTCAGCCGCAGGTTGTAGCAGTGCAAATGTGCTCGGGAATGAATGCGGAGCAAAATTTGGCTTTTTTAGCAGACACGCTGGCGCAATTGCCCACGACACGTCCGCTGCTTGTATGCCTACCCGAAAGCTTTTTAATTTTTAGCAAGCACACTCAAGCAAGTTATCAGCTCGGATTACACATTGAACAGTACACAGCTGCACTGGCTGCGCTATGTAAACAACATAATATTTGGCTGGCTGCTGGGACAGTGCCGGTATCACAACCTAACGGTAAATATTTAGCCGCCTCGTTTTTATTTAATAACCAAGGTGAGGTGGTNGCGCAGTACAATAAGATCCACTTATTTGATGTCGATGTTGCCGATGGCACGCGTAATTATCGGGAGTCTGATGCCACCGAAGCGGGCAAAGATATTGTAGTGGTTGATTCACCCTTTGGTAAAATCGGCTTAGCAGTATGTTATGATCTACGCTTTAGTGGTTTATTCACTGCGATGCAGCGCCAAGGGGCTGAGCTCATCTTAGTACCCAGTGCCTTTACCACTGTAACAGGAGCCGCTCATTGGCATACCTTGTTGGCTGCCAGAGCGATTGAAACGCAATGTTATGTGGTAGCCGCTGCACAGTGGGGTGAGCACGAAAATGGCCGACAAACATATGGNCACAGCATTATTATTTCGCCATGGGGAAACACGCTCAGTGAGCTTGCCTCAGGCACTGGTTTTATCAGCCATGAGCTTGATTTAAACCGACTGAATACAATTCGCCAAGACATGCCTGTGCAGTCTCAGCAACGATTTAGAGAGCATTTATTATGAACACGGTTGAACAGCATTTATTACATGACAGCCAGCTAAATAGAGAAGAATTAGAAAAAACGCTCGCTTTTATTCATCAGCATCAAGTGGATTATGCCGATCTGTATTTTCAATCTAGCCACCATGAATCATGGGTGTTAGAAGATGGTCTCGTAAAAGAAGGCTCATACAACGTTGAGCGTGGTGTGGGTGTGCGCGCTGTAAGCGGTGAAAAGACAGGGTTTTCGTACTCAGATGCAATCAATCTTGAAGCGCTGAATAAAGCCGCAACAGCAGCACGAAGCATTGCTAATGCAGGCGAAAGCAAAACGATTCAAGTATTTAGCGATGTAGCAGCAAAACAGCAGTATGCACCGCATCAGCCAATTCAAAGTATGAGCGATAACGACAAAGTGAGCCTATTGCGCGAACTTGAAAACTACATTCGCGAGTTAGCCCCCGACGCAGAGCAAGTGATTAGCTCTATGTCAGCAGTGTACGAAGAGGTACTCATTGCAGCAAGCGACGGCACCTTTGCCACCGATATTCGCCCGCTTATTCGTTTAAATTGTTCCGTATTACTTGAGAAGAATGGTCGCCGTGAGCGCGGTGGTGCAGGCGGCGGTGCGCGTTTAGATTACGGCTACTTTAAAGAGTTAGTTGATGGTAAGCCGCGCTGGATGGAATACGCAGAAGAAGCTGTACGCCAAGCTAAAGTGAAC
>JGI25130J35507_1000047_pt1 | contig 41372 bp, 43 predicted proteins | sample ETNvirnome_2_300_FD_35507 | JGI IMG/M metagenome (IMG submission 35507)
ACCGCCATTTGCACCTGCCACAACGGCGGTGAAACCTTCTGGAAGATGAGGCAGCATAACAAGCTCCGATGGTGAACGATATTGTTCCCATTGAAGCGCTTTGTATAGTATTTGTCTATGGTTGCTTGTTAAGCAGAGGCATTAATGCGGCCCGGCTGAGCACTATTGCGCCCGTTGGGCTTGTAGAGCGTTTTTTCTGCAATTTGGCGAATGTAGTCCAGCATTTCCTGGTTATGCTTCATACGCAATGAGAGCATTTGCCCGGTTAATGCATTCATTCGTGAAACTCGCTCACTTTTTTCTAGCAAGCTTTCCCAGGTTGCTAGGCAGTCAGCATCTGTGGCCGCCAACTTCGCGCCAGGAGCGCCTTCTGGATAGCCAAGCTTTGCCTGTACACCGCGACGTAATACCTCCATGCGTTCTAGTTCTTCTAGAAGCGCCTGTTTCTTACCCGCGATATCAGTCAATATATCGCCATCAATACTGCCTTTNGTCAACTGCTCTTGTTCGCTGGAGAGTAANGCAATCAAATCCTCGAGGCGTTGCAACTGACTGGAGAGTAGGCGTGAAAGGCTCATAGGTAGATTTACTGATCTTTCAAGTTGGCAATTAGACCATCCGCAATACGGTCGGCACGCACTTCGAGCCGTCCCTCACGAATAGCATCACGAATTTCCTGTACCTTAGCCATGTCGATATCCTGNCTGCTATCGATGCTAGATTGGCTGAGCTGAGTCGCTTCACGGGTAGTATTACCCGTTTCAGGCTGCTTTGCTTCACTTACCTTCTGTGCGTCATCACGCTGCTGCGCTGGAGTNTTGCGAAGCAGCGGATTAAGGTTATCAATTTTCACGTTGTTGGCCTCATCGTCAACGTTGGGGNGCCGCGCGCTGTATGACTATCTATCGGCCTAGNTGCTAAACACTTTAGGTCTTAGGCTAAAAATCCACCATTAATGTGCCTTGGCCGATCACCCGCGCCGTCATTATTTCACGAGAACCAAAACGCACACGAATGGTTTCTCCTTGTGCCCCATCAGCAAGTGCCTCCCCCTCTCGAGAGACACGAAAGCCTGCTCCTTCTGCTATGACTGTTACGCGCTGCCCGCGTTCCACGAGGCTAGGTGCTTGCAGGAAATGCGCCTGAAACGTGCTGCCACTACGGATAGGCCGCTGAGCTACTTTGCCGACAATATCGGCCTGGTCGGTCAGCGTTTGGCTAGATAAATCGCTAAGGTTGCCTTCTCGCTGGTCGAGCATAGCGGCGGTAACCAACGTGCCTCTATCAATATCTTGGCTTGCCACAACGTAGCTGCCAATGACACCCACTTCTGCCTGAAGGTAGCGTACTTGACGCCCATCAGCTCCACACCTAACGCCTACAGAAACACGCCCAATAGGAGCTTGGTTAGGGTTAGTCAGAAAGGGCGTTGGCTGTATGCAGGTGGGTAAATGGGGAGATGGCGGTGCGATATTGATGACTGCCTCTTGTCCCAGGGCCTGTGCTTCTTGATAGAGAAATTGCTGGACGCTTTCAACAAGTGACTGATCGCTTGTTTCTGCCCAGGAGGGTTGGGATAGGCCAATACATAGCAGTAATAACAATGACTTAACTGCTGAGTGGCGTGCAACAACGTGCAGCAAATAGCGCATGGGTAAAGTCGCCCAGTATAGAAAATCAGATGGTAAACATCAGCATGGGAGTGTAATGCAAAAGTATCCTACGCATCATGGGAAATGCTGGTGTAAACGGTAGCTGTTCCATGCTTTAAGGTGAAAGAGAGGAGCATATTATTCATCATCAACAATTTCCGGTTTATTTCTGCCTCTCAGCGAGCGAGGGTCGGCATGATTGATCAGCTTGAATCTGCCTTTAACTTCCACCAGCAGGCGCTGGGCCTGCGCCAAGCACGTCACCAAGTGCTAGCCGCTAACATTGCCAATGCGGATACGCCCAACTATAAGGCGCGCGACATTGACTTTGCTAGTGAACTGAAAAAAGCCGTTGAAGGCGGACAGTCTCAACAGCAGCCAAATGGCGGCTTAGCGTTGGCGCGCACCTCCGAACAGCACTTGGCAGGAGAAGGCCCCGCATGGCGTGGTGCTGGAAACACCGAGCTGCTCTATCGTGTTCCTGATCAGCCGAGCCTGGATGGTAACACCGTTGACATGGACCGTGAGCGAACCCAGTTCGCGGATAACGCTGTGCGCTACCAGGCGGCGCTCACCATGATGAACCGTCGTATTCAGGGCCTGAAAAATGCGATGCAACCTGAATAACCTAGTAATAGGAGAAAAATAAGCGATGTCGATGTTTTCAGCGTTCGAGATTGCCGGTTCCGCCATGAGCGCCCAAGCCCAGCGGATGAACGTCACGGCGAGCAACATGGCGAATGCCGATAGTGTGGCAGGGCCCGATGGAGAAACCTACCGCGCCAAACAGGTCATGTTCGAAACTCAGGCCCAGAATAACCGTTATGGCGTGGGCGGAGTGCGGGTCACTGAGGTGGTGGAAGACGACTCTCCGCTCCGCATGGAGTATATGCCGAACCACCCCGCCGCCGATGACGAGGGCTATGTCGCGAAACCCAACGTGGAGCCGGTGAATGAGATGGTCAACATGATTTCTGCGTCACGCTCTTATCAAGCCAACGTGGAAGTTTTCAACACCACCAAACAGATGATGGTGCAAACGCTGTCGCTCGGTGAGGGCTAACGATGAATATCGATACGAGTGTCATCAATAATATCAATAGCAATACCTCGACGGCCGGTTTGTCTACGCGTCAATCTGCCGAGCTGCGCGAGAGTTTCATGACGCTGCTGATCACACAGCTTCAAAACCAAGACCCGCTCAATCCGATGGAAAATTCGGAGATGACGTCTCAGCTGGCTCAGATCAATACCGTCAGCGGTATCGAAGAGCTGAACGCTACCTTGAACGGCATTACCCAGCAGATGGATGCTAATCAGGCTCTTCAGGCGAGTGGCCTTATTGGTAAAGGCGTCATGGTACCCGGCAAGCATGTTTTGTTAGAACAAGATAGCGACGGAAGCACTTACACTACACCCTTTGGTGTAGAGCTGGCGGAGCCTGCGAAAAACGTTAAAGCGACGATTGTGGGAGAGGGTGGTCAGGTCATTAGAAAGCTTGATCTTGAGTCGCTAGGGGCAGGAGTGCACTCTTTCGAGTGGGGCGGTGAAAACGATCAGGGCGAAGCTGTTGCCAGTGGCCGATATTCTGTACAAATAGAGGCAACCGATGCTGAGGGAGAAGCCATCGAGGTGACGCCCTTAAACTATGCTGTCGTGAATCGCGTCACGCCTAATGACGGTGGCGATAGTCTCCGTTTGGATCTGGGTGCTGTCTATGGCCAAGTCTCACTAGATCAAGTTAAACAAATCCTTTGATTCTTCGTTAGCTAATATTTTAGGGGAACAAGATGAGCTTTTCACAAGCACTCAGTGGTTTAAGCGCACAGCAACAAAAGTTAGGGGCTGTTGGGAATAATATTGCGAACTCGCAGACGGTGGGCTTTAAAAGTTCCAGCGTTCAATTTGCTGATGTATTTGCAGAGTCACGCATTGGTCTAGGGACGAGAACGTCCGCCGTGCTGCAAAACTTCAGCCAAGGAAATATCGAGTCCACGAATAGAAATATGGACTTAGCGATTGCGGGAGAAGGGTTTTTCCGCTTTCAGCAGCCTAATGGCGAGGTAGGCTATTCGCGTAATGGCCAGCTGACCATGACGGCAGATGGGCGTTTGGTCAATGCGCAAGGCGCGCAGATTATGGGCTATGCCGCTGATGCAGATGGCAACGTTCAGGCAGGTGGAGACGTTGTAGGTTTAAGAGTAAACGCCGAGAACTTGCAAGCGAGTGCGACCACGTCTGTCTCTACATCTCTAAACTTAGACTCTCGCAACCAGCCTGGTGAGGGCCTTCAAGAAGCAAATGTAATTACTAATATGCAGAATCCTTTGAATCCAGGCTCAAGGGAAAGTTTTAACTATAATTTTAGTACGAATTTTACAACATATGACTCCTTGGGTAATCCCAGAAATATTGCTGTTTATTATGAAAAGCGACCTGAAGCAGAGAATAGTTGGTTAGGCCGTGTGGTGATGGATGGATATTACGATGTTAACTCAGATCCAGTAGGCATAGCCACAGGTGAGGTTGTTGATGGTGTGCAAGAGGCGCAAGCTGTAGCTTCAAATGTTTACAATCAGCTTTTAACAGGTATGTCGAATGTCCGGACTCAGCTGGAAGCTTTGCAAGTGGCTATGCAAAGCGCAGCTTCTAATGCTCAAGCAGCAGGTGAAGATCAGGCAGGAATAATAGATGCAGTTAATAGTGCAGCCCAAGCCTTTGCATCAGGCTCTGGGTTCACTTTAAGCGAGGTTTTGGATAACTATTTAAATGGAGAGCAAATTACGCCGGCGCAAAATTCGGTATATGCTGCCTATATTAGTGGAGTTCAGGAGGCAATGAACAGTGCAGCTGATTCAGCCGGTGCTGTTGCAGCAACATCAGCCGACCCTTTAGCTGATCCTGATTCAATCGACGCATTTGATGCATTTATAACAGCTTCGCAATCTAATATTGTGGGTAATGCTCCAACGCAGCTTGCAGCAGTTGCTCAAAGCGCAACAACATTGATCGTTAACTCAAGGGCTCCAGGGAATAATATTGATGCCCAGATAACTGCTGCCCAGGGAACAGATCTTGATACAGATGCTGATAGCATTGCTGCAGTTCAGCAAGTGGCAGTTAATTTAGGCCAAGAAGTACTTGCAGGAGTGAGTGACCCTGCAGTAATTAATGCTGTGGATCAAGTTGTCTCGGACGTTAATGCCACTACCAGTGCTATTTCAGATGTTGTAGCTGCTGCGGTTGCCGCTGACCCTGGTGAGTCATTTGAGGCTTATGGTACAAATGATTTTGTTTTGGAGTTTAGCCAAAACGGAACTTTAAGTCGTGTTGGCCAACCACAGCTGGCCGCAGGTGGTGGAGTTGAATATGTAGACGTTGCCAACAATAGGCCTGTAATAAACTTCTCTAGTACTGAAAGAACTCCTCTTGGTGGCGCTTCTGAGAGCTTAAGTTTCGATATTAGTCTTACTGGTTCTACGCAGTTTGGTAACAGCTCTGTGGTTAATGATGTTTCGCAAAATGGATATACATCTGGCTCTTTAGTCGGAGTAACTATCGAAGATGATGGCACCGTGATGCGCAACTACTCCAACGAAGAGTCGCGCGCTGCTGGTCAAATTGCGCTCGTTAGCTTCCGTAACCCGGAAGGGTTAAAGCCAAATGGAGATAACCTATGGACAGCTACTGGTGCCTCTGGCCAGGAGTTAGTCGGTGCGCCGGGTACTGGTCAACGAGGATTAATTGAACCTAGCGCGGTCGAAACATCGAATGTCGATTTGGCCCGCGAGCTAGTCGACATGATCGTCTCTCAGCGGGCATATCAGGCTAACTCACAGACCATCAGCACCCAGGACGAGCTTCTGCAGACGATTATTAACCTTTAATAATCGAGACTAACGTAAGGAGCGAGTCATGGACCGCATGCTATACACCGCCATGAGTGGCGCAAAACACACGATGGATCAGCAGTCGGTAGTGAGTAATAACCTATCGAACGTGTCGACCGCTGGGTTCCGCGCTCAGCTTCAGGCCGTGCGCTCGGTGCCCGTGCAGGGCGATGGCGCACTACCCACCCGGGTCTCGGCAGTAGCCACGACGCCGGGAACCGATTTCTCACAAGGCCCTATCGAGCGTACTGGACGTACGTTGGACGTGGCCATGCAGGGAAATGCTTGGATGGCGGTGTTAGCAGACGACGGGACCGAGACGTATACCCGCCGAGGCGACTTACAGCTCGACAGCGATGGGGTGCTGTTGAGCGTAGGTCGGCCTGTCATGGGAGATGCCGGTCCCATTGCGGTGCCGCAGGGCGCGCAAATTTCATTTGGGGCCGACGGTACGATCAGTGCCATTCCTCAGGGGGAAGGGCCTGAAGCAATCGTGGACGTTGGCCGTATCAAACTCGTCACGCCGGATGAGCAGGGATTAGAACGCGGCGACGACGGACTTTTTAGAGCGCCACCCGGTGAGGATGGTGCGCCTGGCGTGCTGCAAGCGGATGAGAATGCTCGTTTGGTCAGTGGTGCGCTGGAAGGCAGTAACGTGAGTGCCGTCGATGCCATGGTCTCCATGATCGACGTGGCGCGCCGCTACGACATGCAAATGAAAATGCTCAGCTCGGCGGATGAAAATGCTCAGCGAGCCAACAGTATTCTCTCTATTCAGGGCTAATCGCGGCCACTCAGCCAAGGGAACCAACGTATGATCAAGTCTTTGTGGACTGCCAAGACCGGGCTAGAGTCTCAGCAAACCAAGCTGGATGTCATTTCTAACAACCTGGCTAACGTGAGCACCAATGGTTTCAAACGCTCGCGGCCTGTGTTCGAAGATCTCCTTTATCAAAACATGCGCCAGCCGGGCGCGCAGAACAACATTCAGGATCGACTGCCTTCTGGCATGCAGATCGGAACCGGGGTGCGCGCCGTAGCGACGGAGCGTCTTCACACCCAAGGCGGCCTGGAAGAGACGGGTAATTCGCGAGATTTGGCGATCAGCGGTGAAGGCTTTTTCCAGGTGCTGCTGCCCGACGGTACGATCGGCTATACCCGCGATGGCAGTTTTCAACTCAATGAAAATGGTCAGATGGTCACGGCGAACGGCTATCCGCTCGAGCCAGCGATCTTCGTGCCGGCCAATGCGCTATCGGTGTCGATCGGTGAAGATGGCACGGTGAGCGTGCGTCAGCCGGGAATCGCTCAAGATGCCGATATTGGCCAAATTAACGTGGCTTCCTTTATCAATCCAGCGGGTTTGGAAAGCATCGGTGGCAACCTTTACCTGGAAACCGGTGCCTCGGGCGCTCCAAACCAAAATGCGCCGGGTAACGACGGTGCCGGACGACTGTTCCAGGGATATGTGGAGACATCGAACGTGAACGTCGTCGAAGAGATGGTCAATATGATCCAAACGCAGCGTGCCTATGAGATCAATAGTCGTGCTATCTCTACCAGCGATGAAATGCTAGCGCGTCTAAGCCAGCTCTAATGTCACCGTTCGTCAGAGCTTCTTAACAGGTCGCGCTATGCTGAAATCAAACTTTAAGTTACGCCGCATCGTGATGGCGAGCTTAGCACTGCTGGTGTTATTGACGGCAGGGTGCGCGCAAATCCCGCGTGCCTCTGTCGTCGGCGAACAAGAGCAAATCACTATCATCGACCGTCCGCCACCTGTTCCTAATGGCTCCATCTATCAGGCGCGTCGTGGCTATCAGCCGCTTTTTGAAGATCGTCGGCCGCGCACGATAGGAGACATTCTGACCATTGTGCTGGATGAAGAAGTCAGTGCTAGTAAGAACTCTCAGTCCAATGCCAACCGCTCGGGCAGTGCAAGTCTTAACCTGGCCCAGCTACCCGACGTGTTGGATACGCTGGCGGAGTACGGTTTCGATATCGAAGGTGCCAGTGACTTTGCAGGCGGTGGCGGCTCACAAGCCAACAATACGTTTACCGGTACGATTACCGTGTCCGTGTTGGAAGTCATGAATAACGGGAACCTGCGCGTGCGCGGTGAAAAGCAGATTGCGATCAATCAGGGCACCGAGTTCATTCGTTTCTCCGGTGTCGTGAATCCCCGCACGATTACCGCGCAAAACACCGTGCCGTCGACTCAAGTCGCCGATGCGCGTATCGAGTACGTGGGCGATGGCTATATCAACGAAGCGCAGCATATGGGGTGGCTGCAGCGCTTTTTCTTGAATGTTTCGCCGTTCTAGGCGTGTCAACAAGCTCGACAACAGAGACCTGGTGAAATGGCTATGCAGTGGAAGGTGTATCAACGGATTCAAGCAACCGCGCGCTTTGCGACTCTGTTGGCTCTCTGTTTTGTGATGCTGCCAGCACACGCCGAGCGGGTGCGCGAGCTAGCGAGCTTTGCTGGTGTTCGTGATAACCAGCTTGTTGGTTATGGCTTGGTGGTGGGGTTAGATGGCAGCGGTGACCAAACCACCCAAGCGCCGTTCACCAGCCAAAGTTTAACCAACATGCTGTCGCAGTTAGGCGTGACCGTTCCGCCTGGAACCAACCTTCAGCTGCGCAACGTCGCTGCTGTGATGGTGACTGCAGATCTGCCACCATTCTCCCGTTCAGGGCAGCGTCTTGACATCGTTGTTTCTTCGATTGCCAATGCTCGTAGCCTGCGTGGTGGCACACTATTGATGACGCCACTGAAAGGTGCCGATGGCGATACCTATGCGATTGCCCAGGGCAATATGTTAGTGGGCGGCGCCGGTGCGCAGGCGGGCGGTAGTAGCGTACAGATTAACCAGCAGGCCTCTGGCCGCATTCCGAACGGGGCTCTTGTCGAGCGTGAAGTGCCGCTCAATCTTGGTGGCAACGGTGGGATGCTAGAGTTGCAGCTGAACGACGCTGATTTTGGCACCGTTCAGCGCATGGTAACGGCAATTAACAATGAGTTCGGCCAGTCTGTTGCCTATGCACGCAATGGCCGAGTCATTGCCCTCGATGGCCCAATGGATGCCAACGCTCGGGTTAATTTTATGGCTCGGGTTGAGAATGTTCAGCTAACACCAGCTGAGGCGCCCGCCAAAGTGGTGCTCAATGCACGTACAGGCTCTGTGGTTATGAACAGCGCGGTTACCCTGCGTAGAGCTGCAGTAGCCCACGGTAATCTGTCGATTATGATTGATACCCAATTTGGTGTTAGCCAGCCTAACCCACTCGGGGAGGGTGAAACCGTTGTAGTGCCTGATGCGGATATCAATATTGAGCAGCAGGAAGCCTACCTGCAAATTGTTGAAGGAGCCGACTTGGCAGACGTGGTGAATGCACTGAATGCATTAGGTGCGACACCTCAGGATTTAATGTCGATTCTGGAAGCGTTAAGAGCATCAGGCTCTTTGCGTGCTGAGCTGGAGATCATCTGATGAGCATGGGCGATATGACCAGTCAGTTCGCGCTGGATATGAACGGCTTCCAGCGGCTGCAGCACAATGCGCGCGTTGATCCTGAAGCGGGCGTGCAGGGCGCGGCGCAGCAGTTCGAAGCGCTCTTCATTCAGATGATGGTCAAAAGCATGCGGGATGCCACGCCGACCTCGGGGCTGCTGGAGAGTCGCGATACGACCTTCTATCAGTCCATGCTCGATCAGCAGTGGTCTCAGGTTATGGCTTCCCGGGGTATCGGCTTGGCCGATGCGTTGGTGGAACAACTGCATCGTCAGGGCGTGGTGGGGCAGCCAGCCTCCAATTCTGACCAGGAGCTTCAGGCGCTGATTGCTGGCATTCCCCGCGGCACACCGCGCGTTCTGGACAACCCCCTGCAGCCCGATAGTGGCCAGGCGCCCGCGTCGGGCAGTGGCCGTTTTTACGATGAGCTGGATGCCATTCGGCAACAGCCAGCGAGCAGCAGCGCTTCCGCTTCGCTTGTAGAAGCCCCGCGTACAGCAGCCTCTGGGCATGACCATGTCACGCGTTTCATGCAAACGCTGGCCATGCCTGCCCAAGCGGCGAGCGCAGCCACGGGCGTGCCTGCTGAACTCATTTTGGCGCAGGCCGCGCTCGAAACCGGCTGGGGACGCCATGAAATCGCGACCCAGCAGGGGCATAACAGCTATAACGTGTTTGGCATCAAGGCAGGTAGCCAGTGGCAGGGTAAGACCACCGACATCGTGACCCACGAATACGTGAACGGTCGCCGTACGAAGGTCGTCGACACCTTCCGTGTCTACGACTCTTTCGAGCATGCCTTTACCGATTATGCCAACCTAATTGGCAACAATCCGCGTTACGCCGGTGTTTTGCAGGCGTCTAACGCAGAGCAAGCAGCGCGTGAGTTACAGCGTGGCGGTTATGCGACCGATCCGCGTTACGCCGATAAGCTGGTATCGGTGATGAATACGATGGGGCCGCTGAGTTCTGTGGGTAGCCTGTTGGCGGATTCTCGCTAGGCAACTACTCAAGTTTTTCTGCGCACTGCCGATAAGTAGAGGATCGGCCTAAGGAATTGAACCATGAGCATATTTTCGATCGGCTTAAGCGGCCTCAATGCGGCGCAGAATGCCCTCAATACAACGAGCAACAACATTAGTAACGTTTATACGCCCAGTTATAATCGCGAGCTAACTCAGCTGGGCGAGGGACGCGTTGGTGGGGGCGTGCGTGTTAATGATATCGAACGCCAGTTCAATACCTACGTGGCCAACCAGCTCAATAGCGCCAAAACGCAATCTAGTGCGTTGGAAACTTACAATAACCAAATCTCACAAATTGATAACTTACTAGCTGATCGTGAAGCGGGGCTCGCTCCGCTTATGCAAACGTTTTTTTCTTCTCTGGAAGACCTGGCAAGTTCCCCTTCTGATCCTGCGGCACGCCAAGGCGTTCTTGGTACTGCAAATACCCTTAGTGCACAGTTCCGTTCGTTTGATGGCTATCTGCAGGACATGCAAACCAATATTAACAACCAGATCAAAGATGAGGTTGTCCAGATCAACAATACGGTGGAGCAGATAGCCGGTCTTAACAAAGAGATCGCATTGGCGCGTGCGCGTACTGGCGAAGCCCCTAACAGCCTGCTCAACCAGCGTGACTTTTTGGTCTCCGAGCTCAATGAGCGCATGGACTTACGGTTGAACGTGCAGGATGGCAAAACCTACAACATCAGCTTACCCAATGGGCAGCCGCTGGTGTCGGGTACCCGCTCATTCAAACTGGAAGCGGTGCAGGCTGACTACGATCCCCAGCGGACGATCGTGGGTTATCGGGACGGTAGTGGGAACACCATCCAGCTCGATGAAGCCACCATTACCGGTGGCTCGGTCGGCGGGTTGATGACGTTCCGTGCCGAAACGCTGGATAAAACACAGAATCAAATTGGTCAGCTCGCTGCTTCTTTTGCATTTGCCTATAACGCCCAGCATCAGCAGGGCGTTGACTTGGATGGTAACCAGGGCGAAAGCTTTTTTGCAGTCCGTGCTCCCTCTGGTTATGGCTATGAAGGTAATAGCGACCCTGATTCATTGACATCGGTGGCATTCGATCCAGCGACGAGCCAGAACCTTCGTGCAACGGATTACACGGTTGCCTTCGAAGACGATGGTGCTGGGAATGTTAAGCCTATCGTCTCACGTAATGACAATGGAAGCGTGCTTGACGGTGCTGCTGGCGAGTCTGACTATGTCGACGACACGGATTGGGACCCAGCGACTGGAACAGGAACGCTCACCTTTGGTGGTGTCACCTTGACATTCAACGTAGCAGTGGACGAAGGCGACCGTTTCGAAATACAGCCCCTGCGCCGCGCAGCGGCAGGGATGGATACGCTGATCAGTGATCTAGACAAGATCGCTGCGGGGAGTTTTATCGAGCAATCGGGCGATCTCGCCGTTGAGGGCGTGCGCGTTGCCGGAGAGAACCCATTTGCGAATACGACTCCGCCGCTGGAAGTGACGCTGGATGGAAGCGGGCAGATGTCGGTCGATGGCTATACGGGGACGGTTTTCGTCAATGGCGAAGAGCGCAACCTGGATGCCGGCGGCACCATTCTGGATGCCTCAGACGCGGCCCCTGCGGTCTTTGAGGGGGGTGAGGAAGTCACCATCGACGGTGTTGCCTTTACCCTCACGGATGTGACGCCGGGGTCGGCCACTTTCCAACAAGGCGTTGCTTCGGGCGATAACCGCAATGCGTTAGCGCTGCAAAACTTACAGAGTGAGTCGGTGGTTGGCGGCAGTGCGTCTGTCAGCGGCGCCTACGGTTCTATCGTCAGTGATGTGGGTAATCGCACTAATGTCGTCAAAGTGAATTTAGATGCGCGCCAGGGGCTGACCGATCAGTTACGTGCGGTGCAGCAGTCGGAGTCGGGCGTGAGCCTGGATGAAGAAGCTGCGAACCTGATTCGCTATCAGCAGTTTTATCAAGCCAACGCCCGTGTCATCGATACCGCCGGTACGATCATGGACACGATTCTTAACTTACGCAACTAAGGGGAGCCTAAGCGATGCGCATCAGTACGGTCACCATGTATGAGCAGAGTACGGCTTCCATCAACCGCCAGCAGTCAGACTTCCTCAAGGTGAGTCAGCAAATAGCCAGCGGTCGTCGGGTCGTCAATCCTTCCGATGATCCTCAAGCTGCCTCTAGAGCGGTACGGGTAGATCAGTCTCAAGCAATCACTCAGCAATATACCGATTCGCGAGTCTCCGCGCGAAACTCGCTTGCCCAAACAGAGAGCATCCTCAATAGCATTAGCGACTCGATCATCAGTGCCAAGACACGACTGGTCCAGGCGTCGAGCGACACCTTAAGCGATGTTGACCGAGAATCGATTGCCAGCGAGTTAAAAGGTATTTACGAAACCATGATCGGCCAAGCAAACGCCACTGATGGTAACGGACGTTACTTATTTGGTGGCTATGCTGATAATGCGCCTCCCTTTGTTAAAAATAGTGAAGGCAATATTGAGTATAAAGGGGATGATAACGCTCGCCAGCAGCGTATTGATGCCTCTCGCTTAATGCCGGTTACTGAAAATGGCATTTCAATATTTCAAAGTGTGCCAAGTGGTGCGGGTTACGTAGCAGAGGCAGTAAAAAGCAGCGATGGTGGTCAGCCGATCGCCGGCGTGGAGGGGAGGAATAACGGTAGCATAACGTTTAGTGGCCCACAGGTGAGTAATGTCAATGACCCTGGATATGGCGACAGCTACCGTGTTGTGTTTAATGAAGATACGACGGTGGATAGCGGCGTCAGCTACCAAGTGCAGCGTTTTAGTGAAGGCGAGTGGCAGGAAGATCCTGCTGATTTGGTGGTTACAGGAGAATATGTCGGTGAAGGTCAGCAGCTTAGTTTTGGGGGTGTTAATGTCACACTCACTGGCAGCGCTGAGCCTGACGACGAGATTCTTGTTGCCCAGTCAGGTAGCGAGCAGCGCCCTGCGGATCTGTTCCGCACCATGGAAGCAGCAATACGTGTTTTAGAAAGTCCCGCCACTACCGGTGCGGAAAAAGCAGAATTGCGCAATACGCTAAACACATCTATGCGAGATCTAGATAATGCCCTTGATAATGTTCTAACAGTGCGCGCTTCGGCTGGGGCAAAACTAAACGAGCTAGACGTGGTGGATGCTGTAGGTAGTAACCGGATGCTCAATTATGAGCAGACGCTTTCTGACTTGGTGGATCTGGACTACGCTGATGCTATTTCAGAATATAGCTTGCGTCAGGTTGGTCTGCAGGCTTCTCAAAAAGCGTTTGTGGATATTAAGGGGATGTCGCTATTTGACTTTATGTAATGTCTTAGCGAGCAGTCACTCTTTTGTTATGCCCTGGCCATGTGCCGGGGCATTAATTTAAGGGCGCCATGGTCTCAATCAGGCTTTGCGTAAAGCTAATTCCCTGGCTAAACAGCTGCTGAAGAAAGCTGCCGATATCGCTCATTAGCACCATGAGCAACACTATGCCAACGGTGAGCGAGGTGGGAAAGCCAATATTAAACACGGTTAGCTGCGGTGCTGAACGGTTTAGGATGCCTAGCGACAGATTAATAATGAGCAACGAGGCTACCAGAGGCAAAGCGAGCAGCATACCGGAAGCAAAGATAGTACCTGCGTAGCGTGCCAGTAGTTCAAACGCATTAGGATTAAGGCTGCCAATTCCAATTGGAAGTGTTTCAAAGCTCATCACTAGTGTTTCTAACACCATCAGGTGGCCATTAAAGGCGAGAAACATGAGCAGGGTGACCATATAGAGAATGCGTGATAGCACCATAATGTTGGTGCCACTAGACATGTCAAAGAAGCTCGCAAAGGCGAGCCCCATCTGAAGGCCGATAAACTCACCGGCCGCTTGGACAACGGCAAACATAATGTGCATCACCAGCCCAATCGCAATACCGATCAGCATTTGCTCAATGATGATGCCCAGACCTGCCCAAGACATGAGCGGTACACTGGGCATCGGTGGGAGAACGGGAGCAATGACGACGGCGATCACTGCGGCAAGCGCTACTTTAGCTTGATTGGGAACGCTGGAGTGGCCCCATAAAGGCGTCGCTGCCATAAAGGCCGTAATACGCACAAAGGGCCAAAAAAAGGCCACCAGCCACCCCTGAAGCTGGGCAAATGTTACTTCAACCACAGGCTACATCACCATTGCGGGTATGTTGGTAAATAGCCGCGTCGTGAAGTCGGTAATTAAGCCGATGAGCCAGGGGCCCGCTAGTACCAGAACGGCAAACACCGCTAAGATTTTCGGGATAAATGTCAGCGTCATCTCGTTTATTTGGGTAGCGGCCTGGAACAGGCTAATAATCAGACCTGTAAATAGTGCTGCTAACAGCATAGGACCAGCTAGAAAAAGTGTCACGCGCATACCCTGATAAGCGACGCTCATCACCATCTCGGGTGTCATGATTACGCTCCTCGTCGCCCCGCGACGTTAAATCATATAAAAGCTCTCTGCCAACGAACCAATAATGAGCTGCCAGCCGTCAACCAATACAAAAAGCATGAGCTTAAATGGCAGCGAAATAGTGATCGGTGGAACCATCATCATCCCCAACGCCATTAGCGTACTGGCCACTACAAGGTCAATGATCAAAAAAGGGATAAAGATGGTAAAGCCAATTTGAAAGGCCGTCTTGAGCTCGCTGGTGACAAAGGCAGGTAGCAAGACGCGCATTGGTAGTTCTTCTGGCCCTTGCAAGGGGCCCACATCAGCTAAACGAACAAATAGGGCCAGGTCTGGCTCCCGTGTTTGAGCCAGCATAAACTCTCGGAAAGGTAGCTGCGCGCGAAGCAGGAACTCTTCAAAATTGATCACCTCATCCGTCAACGGCACCCAGGCGGTGTCATATACCTGGTTAAGTACTGGCGACATAATAAAAAACGTTAAAAAGAGCGCGATCCCCAGCAGTACCTGGTTAGGCGGCGTAGCTTGAGTACCCATCGCTGTCCTTAGCAGGCTGAGTACAATGATGATGCGGGTAAAGCTGGTCATCATCAGCAGCATTGCTGGCAAGAACGCCAACGAGCTTAAGAGCAGCAGTGTTTGTAGAGAGAGAGACCACTGCTGACCACCACCTTCCGTTGGTTGCGAGACTAACCCCGGTAGTTGCTGGGCGTGGCTAGGAAAAGCCACGAGGCAGCCGATGATGAGAATACTCATCAGCCACCAGTGACGCGAATAGAGCCAGGCAAAATGCTGAGCGTATTTCATGAGGTATGCTGAGAGTCTGAGGAAGTACTGTCGCCCTTGCCGCGACTATTAGCTATAGCGTTAGCTAAACGCTGTGAGAAGCGGGTCGGCGGACGGGGGGGAGTGGATGATGTACGATCAGTAGGCGCTGGACGTTCGTGTAGTTTACTNATNCGGCCACCACTAACGCCCAGAACNAGCCATGTGTCTTCAATTTCGACNACCACAATTCGCTCGCGATTGCCTACTGCGGTGGTACCTACGATGCGTAAACGTGCACCATGGTCATAGCGATGATGCTGCCAGCGTTTGAGCAGCGATGTACACAGCAAAATAATGGCAATCACCAACGCTAGTGCGGCGGCTGTTTTGCCTAATGCCGCCATGCCGATTAATGCATCACCGCCACTTAATGCCTCAAGGGGGGCTTGCGCACTAGAGGTCGCAACACTCATCGGTTTAGTTTATGAATGCGCTCGGATGGTGTAATAATCTCAGTAATACGGATACCGTATTTATCTTCGATAACTACTACTTCCCCCTGAGCAATTAGGTAGCCATTGATCAGGATATCCATTGGCTCACCCGCTAACCCCTCCAGCTCAATGACAGATCCTTGAGCGAGCTCTAATAGTTGCTTAATCGTCAGTTTGGTGCGCCCTAACTCAACGGTAAGCTTAACCGGAATATCCATGATCATCTCAAGATCACGGGAGGGAGTCGCACTTTTTTCTGCGCTCAGCGGGCGAAATACATCGTCGCTGGCTGGCTTGGCTTGAGGTGCCTCTGATTCAGGCTCATCTTCCGTATCGGCCTGCTCTGCAGCCTCCTGCTCTGCCATGGCAGCTGCCCAGGGGTCATCATCATCGCTTGCGGCATCAGCACTAGACGACGGCTCTTCTTGCTCAGACATGGCTTCCGCCCAATCGTCATCAGAGACTTTTTGATCGGGTTTATTAGGGTCAGTCATGCTTTGGGTTCCTTGGCTTTCTGTCGCGTTGAACCTTTAATAAAGTCCTTGGACGATACGTTATTCATAGCAGCATGGTCGATCATACGCACAACACGCAGGGCGCGCTGCTGGCGTTGACTGCCGTATTCACACTCCATCACAGGGACGCCGTCAACGCTGGCGGTGATCGTACTGGGAATGTCCATCGGCAGAACATCCCCCTTTTTTAGCCCCATGACGTGAGCAATTCGACTCGGAATCTGCGCAAAGTCAGCGACCAACTCAACTTCAGATTGGCGCAGCTCGCTGGCCATGCGACGTGACCAAGAGCCATCACTGTCATGATTGCTATCGTTAATCGGGTTAACCAATAGATCGCGCAGCGGCTCAATCATTGCGTAGGGCATGCAAATCTGAAAGCTACTGGATAGGTTGCCTACCTCAATATTGAACTTGGTATTGACCACAATCTCATTAGGTGAATTAGTAATATTGGCGAATTTAGACTGGACTTCGGAGCGTAGGAAGTGGACATCTATCGGGTATACTACCTTCCAAGCTTCTTGATAGGCATCAATCGCAAGATTGAGCAGGCGCTGGATAATACGTTGTTCGGTATTGGTAAATTCGCGCCCATCTGATTTCGTAACGAATCGCCCGTCTCCACCGAACAGGTTGTCTACTACCATAAACACGAGATTTGGTGGAAATACCACCAATGCAGAGCCCCGCATCGGCTTCATCGACACGATGTTGAGGTTGGTCGGCACCGGAACGTTACGTGAGAAGTCGCTAAAGCTTTGATAGCGCACGGACTCGACAGTGATGTCTGAGCTGCGACGAATTAGGTTAAATAGCCCGTTGCGGAAATAACGAGCAAAACGCTCATTAATAAAATCAAGCGCATGCAGACGTTCGCGTATGACCCGATGTTGAGTCGACGGGTCATACGGTCGAATTTTTGTTTCGTCCTGAGACTTGGACGACGCCGGAGAGGGCTCTTCGTCTCCACTGACACCCTTTAGTAAGGCGTCAATTTCTTCCTGGGACAGTAGATCGTCCTGTGACATGAACGGCTCCAGTTCCCGAGGTTATTGCACAATAAATTCGGTAAACAGCACTTCCCTTAGATCTAGGGGGGGCTGATTTTCGGTGAGGGGTACGTTCAAACGACTAATAATTGCCTGAGCCAGCTCCTCTTTCCCCTCTGTCGAGGTGAGTTCGTTGGCTTGTTTGCCCGATAACAGAATTAGTAAGCGGCTGCGCACTTGCGGCATATGCTCTTCGATAATTGTTTTACTCTGTTCGTTACCCACTCGCAGCGTAATACCCGTATAGAGCAGGCGTGAACCATAGCGGTCATCAGCTAAATTAACAGTGAATGGCTCAATGCGTGTAAACACAGGGGGGGTAAGCTCGACCGTTTGCTGTTGAGCTTCGCCACTGTCGCTGCTGTTGCGCTGATCCAGCACTAGATAAATAGCCGCTGCTGCCCCTGCAGAGGAAAGCAGTACGAGAATGATCATTACCCAGAGCAGTTTTTTAGATCCGCCGCTTGATTCTGCCATCGTTGTTCCCATGATGTTCGCACATGACGCTAGCCAAGCATTATGCCTAACGCGGGTGATAATGAAGAAACGAACAGGCTCTCTTGGAGAGCCTATCTTTTGGTTTAGCTAGTTAACACGGTGCTCACAATTAAACCATACTTATAGCGTGGCTATGCTTTAAGCATAAAGGTCCACACGTCCATCGAGTGCGATGGAGGAACCCACAGGTACAGGCGTCCCGGTTTCACCCTCAACGCTAGTGACCCCGCTTTCACCACCAGCGCTTGAGCCTGTGCTGTGCTGAGCAAACGCTTCCTGTTGATTAGAAAAGCCTTGCTCACCCACTGATGTGTCACTTAGTGAAATTCCTTGTTCCGCCAGTGCTTCACGCAGTTGAGGAATCGCTTGTTCAATCACTTGCCGAACCTGAGCGTGAGCGGATAAAAATTGAGCTTGTGCGCCGTGTTCTGTCATTTTTAACGAGATAGAAAGTGGCCCAAGCTCAGCAGGATGTAGTTTCATTTGAACATGCTGCTCCCCCCCTCGCTGGATAAGCTGAACGAGCTGTTGACCTAGCTGTGACGGCCAGGCGGGGTGAGAGACAGGGGTGCCGATAGAGGAGGGCAGTGAGGCTCCCGTTGCTGCAGCAATAGGCTGTGGTGCGGCGTTAGCGCTAGGCAGGTTAAATGCTAGCTCGTTACTGCCGCTAATGCGCGCTGCTGCTTCTCCAGAGGCCAGAGCGCTAGCCATGGCTTCACTGCTGACGTGCACACTGGTGGCCATTGTTTGCATGGTTGGTGCGGCAAGCGTATTTGAGGTTGTCTGCTGAGTGCTCGTATCTGTATTAGCAGCATTACCCAATGAAAGCGCTGCTATTTGCTGGCTGAGCGTTTCAGGGCGCTGAGCAGACCCATTAGGTCCTGTGCTACCCGATAGCTGTTGGTAAGCATTGATGAGAGCTATCGCGTCTTTTTTGCCAATCGCTAACTGTTCGGCGATAGCGGCGACAGACGTTGTTTGGGTAGTAGTGGGGGACGGTAGACCAGCGTCATCAGTAAAGGCAGCGACTAATGTCAGCCGACTGGAAATTTCCTGTAGAGCAGGTGATGGCATGTCTAACGTGTTGTCGGTAGCCGCCGCTGCAGCTAATGCTATTAGCGGTTCTGGGGTGCCTTGTTCAGCCGTTTGTAGCTGAGCAAAAAGCTCTGCAATCTCCTCTTGATTGAGCTCAATACCCAGCGATTCTAGGAGCGAGGTAAAATCACGCAGCGCCTGTTCTCCACCGGTGGATGGAGCGTTAGAAAGTGCGCCCATTGGGCGTTGGGGGTCTGTCGCCTGCAGCATGGCTTGGCGGAATAGCCCAGTGGGAAAGCCTTGAGCCTCCGTCGCTTGTGAGGCTGATGTGCCACTGCCCTGGCTGGGGTTCGCAGAAAGTAACAGTTGAATATTCATGGATAGGCTTCCTGACCCGGCGCTAAAGTGGTTTATCAGACTGTTGGCGAGCTACACGACTAGTGACAAAGTCATCGGTTGCTTTTTGCTCGTAACGCGCTTGGCGGCGATGCTCTTCTAATAGCCTACGTGAGGCCAGTGTATCGTAAGAAGAGAGCTTGCGCTGCTCTTGTTGCCAATGCTGCTGGCTCTGTTGTACGCGTTTTTGCTGTGCAGTCAGTGCTTGCCTAGCACGCACAAGGGCGGCATCCAACGAGGCTAAGAACTGCTGATAATTATACATGGTAGCGGGGTCAATGCCGTCACGCATGGCGTGCTGCAAACGCTCCGCATACTCTACTCGGTAGCGGTTGAGTGACTGCAGCTGGGCTTCCGTTTGCTGTTGGGTTTGACGCTCTTGGGCCAGCAGTTTTCCTGCTTGGTCACGAGCATCACGGGCCAGGTCCGTCAGCATATCAAGCTGGTTATGACTCATTTAGCCTCCCACTACCGTGTGCAGGGCTTGGTAGGACTCCTCAACCGTTGCACACTCATCAATGTTCTGTTGAAGAAACCGCTCTAAGGCTGGGAAGCGATTCACCGCTTCATCCAGCCGCGGGTCATGACCTGGGCTGTAGGCCCCTACGCTGATCAGGTCGCGGTTACGCTGATAGCGTGAAAAAATCTGTTTAAAGGTACGCGCTTTTTGCTGCTGCTCCTGCGTCACGATGGCGGTCATTGCACGGCTGATAGAGGCTTCTATATCAATAGCAGGATAGTGCCCGGCTTCTGCCAGCGTCCGCGACAGGACGATATGACCATCCAAAATGGCCCTGGCGGAGTCAGCGATCGGGTCCTGCTGGTCATCGCCTTCAGTTAGTACGGTGTAGAACGCGGTAATGGAGCCACCGCCTCGCTCAGCATTGCCCGCCCGCTCTACCAAGCCGGGTAGCTTGGCAAAGACGGAGGGCGGATACCCTTTAGTGGCAGGGGGTTCGCCAATAGCTAACGCGATCTCTCGCTGTGCCATGGCATAGCGTGTTAGGGAGTCCATTATCAGCAGCACGTTGCGGCCAGAGTCCCGAAACCCTTCGGCGATACGTGTGGCATAAGCGGCCCCTTGCAAGCGTTGCAGCGGCGAGGTATCTGCAGGCGCGGCGACAACAACAGCGCGTCGGCGCCCTTCTGGCCCCAAGATATTGTCAATAAAGTCCTGTACTTCACGGCCACGCTCACCAATCAAGCCAACGACGATCACATCGGCCTGGGTATAGCGTGCCATCATGCCTAACAGTACTGACTTACCGACGCCTGAGCCGGCAAATAGGCCCATGCGCTGGCCTCGGCCAACGCTTAGTAGGGCATTAATAGCACGAATGCCGACATCGATTTGAGCATCAATGGGCGCCCGGGACAGCGGGTTAAGTGGCCTGGATTGCAAGGTGGTGCGCTGGGCATCCTCAACACCCTCACGATCATCTAGCGGGTTACCATTACCATCCAGTACGCGGCCTAAAAGCTCGTCGCCTATTGGGAAGCGCCGGGCACTGTGGCCATTGCCATCAACAAGAGGGGTAACCCGTGCTCCTGGCATCAGGCCAGAGATTTCTTCTAGCGGCATTAAGAACAGCTTTTCACCGGAAAAGCCGACGACTTCAGCTTCTGCATGCTTGTGGCTATCGTTTAGCCGGCCATCTGCTCCTGGCAGTTCAATGTGGCAAGCGCTACCTACCGCCACTCGTAAGCCAACCACCTCAATCACCATGCCTGTCGCGCGCACAACCCGCCCACTGGTTCGGTAGTGGGGGAGTCGGCTCACACGCTGGCTGGTGCGCTGCAGTGTCTTACGCCAGCGGTGTTGGTGAGGGCAAGTGGAGTGATTCATCGCGTTACTCGGACGGCGTCGCGTTGTTGCTATGTCGTTTGCGCAGTTGTGCATTAATATTTTGCCAGCGGCTCTCAAACGTCGCGTCCAGTTCGCCTTGGGCACTGGTAACGCGACAGCCGCCACGGGCCAACTGATCGTCGGGTTGCAGTACCCAGCCAGCAGCCTCTAGCTCGTCACCAAGATGCTCTTCAACCAAGTCGTGGTCGTTTGGGTTAAGCCATAAACGCTGTTTGCCGACTAACGGTGGCTCGGTATGCAGCAGCTCGCGAACGATGGACAAAATATGCTCAGGATGCTCAGTTAGCGCGTCTCCTGCTAGCTGTTTGCCTGTTGCCAGGGCAAGTTCAGCAAGATCATGGGCGATTGTGTCATCAAGACGCTCAAGGGCATCTGAAAACTGCTTTGCCAATGATCCTAGCGGTGCGACCGTTTGACGAATTTGCTCTTTAAGCTCTTCGGCTGCTTGGTCGCGTCCCTCGCTCAGGCCTTTAGTAAGGCCCTCTTCGTGCCCGCGTTTCAGGCCCGCTTGATAGCCTTCTTCTTCGGCTGCTTGGCGAAGTTGCTCATAAACCTCTTGCCGCTGTTTTTCCTCGCGTGCCCTTGCTTCTGCGGCGGCGCGTTGGGCAGCTTCCACTTTGCGCTGGTGAGCCGTGGGGCCTGAGGCATTTTGTGGAGATTTATCACTAGCAGGCGTTACCAGCTCATCCATTTGCCAGCGTCGCCACTCGCCGTGGCGATCAAATTCAGGCGAATGAGTATTAGACATACTCGTCGTCTCCGCCCGCCAGGACGATCTCTCCGGAATCCGCTAAGCGCCGCACAATTTGTAGAATCGCTTTCTGCTCGGTTTCCACTTGCGAGATGCGGATAGGGCCGCGAGCCTCCATGTCTTCGCGAACCAAGTCGGCGGCGCGCTGCGACATGTTGCGTAGGAATTTGTCCACCAGGGCATCTTGAGCGCCTTTGAGCGCCACCACCAGCGAGTTGGTCTCCACTTCCTGAAGTACCATCTGAATCGCGCGGTTGTCCAGGTCGAGTAGGTTCTCGAATAGGAACATCTCGTCGATGATCTTCTGGGCAAGGTCTTCGCTGTGCGAGCGGACGGTTTCGATGGCCACCTCTTCCTGAGCAGAGTTCATCAAATTGAGGATCTCTGCTGCCGTTCTTACGCCGCCCATCTTGCTGCGCTTGAGGTTTTGACCGTCGAGCATGCTGGTGAGTACCTCGGTGAGCTCTTGGAGAGCCGCCGGCTGTACGCCACTGAACGTCGCAATCCGTAGGACGACATCGTTGCGCAGTTTCTCTTCGAACAGCTCGAGAATATCGGCCGCCTGATGGCGGTCCAGGTGTACCAGAATGGTGGCAATGATCTGCGGGTGCTCGTCGCGGATGAGCTCGGAGACCATGGACGCTTCCATCAGGTTCAGGGCATCGATACCTGAGTTTTCGCCCGTGGTTTCGAGAATGTCTTCGATGAGGCTGGTAGCCCGCTCACTGCCGAGCGCTTTGGTCAGCACCGAGCGAATGTGCTCGCTCGAGTTGAGGTTCAGCGCCACGAACTCTTCGGTTTCACGGTGGAACGCTTCCAGCACGGCTTTCATGTCTTCATGCGAAACTTGGTGAAGCCGTGCCATTTCGGTACTGATCTCTTGCACTTCGCTGGCGCTGAGGAACTTGAAGACCTCGGCGGCGCTGTCTTCATCCAGTGCCAGCAGGAGAATGGCACTTTTACGCGCGCCACCCATTTCAGCAATGCTAGTCATTAGCGTTCATCCAGCTGCGAATAATCATCGCGACCATACGGGGGTCTTCTTGGGCCATTTCTCTCAGGTCGTTAAGATTGTGTTCGTAAAGCGACGTTTTGCGACGACGCTTGGGCTTGTTGCTATAGGTGGCCTCATCATCGCCCTCGCCTTCAGCCTCGCTTTCCTGGTCATCTTCGTCGCTACCAACACGGGTGCTTAACGTGCTTCCAGGCACAGCAGCGGCCATCACGGGCGGCTGGGTGTAGCGTTTGATTAATGGGCGCAAAATCAGCAGGTAGAGTAGCAATGCGGCTAGCGCAACTAGTAAGTAGCGCCCCAAATTGGCAGCTATCGCTAGGTTGTCGGGATGTTGCCACCAGACCGGTTCGACGCGGGTATCATCATCGCCAGCGAAGGGGGTGTTAACCACTTCCACTTGATCGCCGCGCAGATCCGAAAACCCCATTGCTTGTTGCACCAAACGCTCAATTTGGGCGATCTCTTCATCGCTGAGCGCGACTTGTTCAACCTCACCTTCTTCATTAGTGACGTCGCGAAAGTTAACAACAACNGCCGCTGAGAGGCGTTGTATCTGGCCAAGGCGGTGCTGAATATGCTCAATACTACGATCTACTTCGTAATTAACGACATCTTCTTGGCGCAGGTTGCGCAAAGCGCCTGGTTCGGTACCTGCATCGTCCGCAACATCACCCTCTTCCGGGTCTAGCTGGTTGATGGGGGAGGGGGCTACCCCGGGAGGAGTATTGCTTAACGCCCCAGGAATGCCGGTGGCCAATGGATCTTCGCCATCGTAAGAGAGGCTAAGCTGACGGCTGCGGACTGCTGATTCGTTAGGCGCTTGGTTTGGGCTGTAACGCTCGGAGGTTTGCTCGCGGCGTGAAAAATCGATCTGTGCCGCTACCTGGGCGCGAACATTGTTGCTGCCAACAATGGGCGAAAGAATGTTCTCAATACGCTGCTGATAGGAGCGCTCCACTTCGCTGATGTATGCTAACTGCGTACCATCCAGGTCATTACCCTGGGCGCTATTGGCAGTGAGTAGGCGGCCGTTCTGATCAACCACCGTCACATCTTCAGCAGCAAGCTCAGGCACACTGCTGGATACCATGTGCACAATGGCGCTAACTTGCCCCTCGCCAAGGACGCGACCTGGCAAGAGATTCAACACCACAGAGGCTTTGGCAGGTTCGCGGTCACGGATAAAGACGGACGGCTTTGCCATCGATAGATGCACGCGCACACTTTCGACGGGGCCTAGTGATTCGATAGAGCGTGAAAGCTCGCCTTCCAGGCCACGCTGAAAGTTCACCTGCTCAGCAAATTGGCTAATCCCAAAAGCTTGGGTTTCCATAAGCTCTAGGCCAAGGTTGCCACCGCGGGGCAAGCCTTGCTCAGCTAACTGGAGCCTAAGTGTATGCACCTGCTCGCCGGGCACCAGCAGTGCCTGGCCCCCCTGGCTAAACTGATAGGGTACGCCGCGGCTATCAAGCTCCGAAATAATTCGTCCGCCATCCGCTTCGCTCAGGTTGCTGTAAAGCACACGGTACTCTGGGCTGCTAGCCCACATAAATAAAGCAGCCACAACGGCGATAGAGGCCGCTGCCGCAATCAATACAACCACTAACGGATTGCCGCGCAGCTGTTTCATGGTGCGCGCCAAGGCAGAGGGGTTGCTGGATTCGTTTTCCGCCGCTCCACTGCGAGAGGCGTTTGGTGTCGTGCTGTTTTGACGGCCTGCCGTAGCACCAGTTTCGCTCATGCGTCCCTCCAGAAGGGCAGGCAAAACGGGTGTCGGCCCAGGCGCATCACCAAAGAAGGCATAGGCTATATCCGTCAATCGCGGTTATCCGCTAAAAAAATGAAGCGGAATTGTGATGAACGCCATTATCCGGGGGTGTGTCGACCATAAATGAACGAAAAGCTTGGCTTTTTATACTCATTTGTACGTATGACGCTACTCCTACCAATGGTAGGCTTTTTGTACTAATTGATTTTCCGCAAAAATGAGGCCTGAGTATGAGTTCACCTTCTATACAGTCTGCGCTGCAACAGATGCAGGGGCTAGCGGCACAAGCGGCTCAGCCTATTAAAGGGGAGCATGTGGCAACCGCTGTTGGTCAAGGTGGCTTTGGAAGTGAGCTGCAGTCCTCTATACAGCGAATTAATCGGTTGCAGCAAGCGGCTAGTACCAAGGCGATGGCGTTTCAGGCAGGCGAGCCAAACATTGAGTTAAACGATGTGATGGTAGATATGCAAAAAGCCAGTGTGGCCTTTCAAATGGGCATGCAAGTGCGCAACCGCCTAGTAACTGCCTATCGTGATGTGATGAATATGCAGGTATAGGGGGCGTAAAGTAGTTATGCGGCTAGCTGGGTGGGTAGTGGGAAGGCGAACGCTTAGGCTGGTACGTTATCGCTTTTCAAGGCGCCCGCAGCGTTCGCTTGGTTTCTATGCTTTAAGAGAGATCAGTTTTCCTTGCAGTTCTTCTAGCCGCTCGGCCAGTAGCAGCACTTCTTCTGCTGGTATTTGACGTATGACGTCNCCCGTTTCTCGATCAATGACCCTTGTAATGATGCGAGCCGATTGTTCGCTAATATCAAATTCCAACCCACGGGGACGCATGACATCGTTAATGCGCTGTATCGGTTCAACAAGCGCTTCTTTTGTGGCCTTATTGCCATCTGCTGCTGCTTCATCGCCGCTTGGGGTGACTGGAGGTAGGGGATCGATAGCGGGGCGCGTAGAGCGTTCCTGCGATAAAGCGGCTGTTATTGCTGGTGTGGCTGAGTCAATGGATAGTGGGCTCATGTACAACGTTCCTCTATTAAATAAGCCCGCCGGGGGGGCTAGGCAACGTAACCGAGTAAAGGCATTGAGGCCGTTTACCGTCTGGTGATGAGCCTCTTTTTCAATCTATCGGCGCGTTTGTCACAAACTTTATCCTTTTACTATAGATGAAAAGAAAAGTGTTATGAGTCCTATGGCGGACATGCGGCTCGATAAAGGCTTCTGTTATGCTCTGCTGCTTTGTGATGAGCGTTAACGTATAACGCGTCTGGGGAAAGCGAGGCACGCATGGCAGTCCAACAAGATGAGTACGAGAGCGTCACTAGCCCATCGGTAATCAGCTCTCTTCTGAATACTATGATAGAGAGCGGTGGGGTGACTCTCTGCTTGGCCACTCCTGATGCGCGTCCAGAGCCAGTGGTCTTGATGGAGCAGCACGCGGGCGAAACGCTGGTAATGGATCTGTCATCGGTTGACTACCTGCTAAGTCGTTTACAGCAGGGAGAGCAATTTTTTTTGCGGGGTCAGTCACAGGGAAAAGTGGTGCGGACACCGCTGTTATCTTTGACGGAGACCCGTCGTTCTGGTGGTCGTTTTCTTTGTTGTAGTAATTACCCAAGTTCGGTCGAAGTGCTGCAACGACGCGAGTCATATCGTGCTGAATTGCGCATGGGAATGGTGGTGTCTGCACTGGTTGTTGGTGAGAGTGGTGAGAGTGCCCAGGGGGAGCTCCGTGACCTCTCCCAGGATGGGTGCCAGCTTGAGTTGCCATTAACAGCAAGCGGTGTTTTGGCTGAAACGCAATACTCGCTCAAACTTGCGTTTACCTTTCCAAACGGCACTTACTTTGAAGTGAATGGCGTTGCCCGCCATCAGAAAACTGATCCCGAGCGGCACATGCTACGCGTTGGCTTTCGCTTTGCAGGGTGCACTTCCGAGCAGGAACGGCAGATTTGGTATTTTGTCTGCGAGATTGAGCGTGAAGCGGCGCGCTATAAAAAGGAGGCGCAGGAGGAGCGGCAGCCATCGCCTCTGTTTGAGCAGCCGGGCAAACGCACTCCAGATACTGAGCACATAGGACGGCGCGATATACGCCGCTATGCCACACCGATGGCAAGGCGTTTGGTTAAGGTAGCTGCTTATCTTGATGCACAGTTGCTCATGCTTCAGCAAGGCAGTGATATTGATTCAAGGCAGCTCTCTCGTAATGCGGACCGCTTACTGATGCTGCATGAAGAAGATCGAGAGGGNNTGCTGTTTGCCNCCCGCTGTTTGTCTTTAGAGCCGCTGCTGGTAAGGCACGGGATTGCTGTTGCAGTCCATTTGCTGGATTTAGTNGGAGCCAATATGCCGCGGGATGTGCGCAAGGCGATCGTTGCCAGNGGGCTGGTNCATGATTTGGGTAAGGCGCTTATTCCTCAGGTCGTGTTCAANGCGCCCAATTTTGAAGCGACACATCGGCAGGCATTAAGTGAGCATGTTTCCCTCTTGATGGCTCGGCTACATACCTGCCAATGGCTGTCTGCTACGGTGGCGCAAGCGGTCATTGGGGGGATCAACGAGCGGCTTGATGGTAGTGGCTATCCGGCAGGAATCACCGGGGATGATATTAACGAGTTGGCGAAAGCCAGTGCAGTGGTTGACGTTGTTGAGGCGATGCGGCGAGATCGCCCAGATCGCCCGGCCCGCACGGCGCAGCAAATTTACCGCCACTTGCTGGCTCATCCGCATCAGTTTGATCGCCATTGGATGAGGCGTTATGTCGAACATTTCAAGGTCCTGCCGGTGGGGTCGTTAGCGCTTTTCTCTAGTGATCAGCTTGCCTGGATTTTGCGCCTTGATGATAGTGGGGCGCCAGCAGAGGTGGTGCTGGCCCAAGCAGCTGAGCCGCCAATGCGCGATAATTTAGGGAGTGTGTTGCGTGGCGATGTTTTTGAGCGACTAGGCAAGCCTGTCAGAGAAGTGGCGGTTTCTACATAGGACGCCGAATTCAGGCAAGCAGCTAAATTAAAAAGTAATCAGGCATTAAAGTCTGCTGTGGCTTCGCCGATATATTTAATAGCTGAGCATATATGCTCAACCTTGAATGATGAACAGCACGACTGGCTTTTTGCCNTAGCTGTTGTTACACCCTATAAAGGAGTGCCCACTAATGACCTACACTCGCGGTGGCGCCGCTAACGGACGAGGCGCTAATGCTTATGCCCGTGTCGGTGTTGAAAGTGGTGTCATGTCAGCTGATCCTCACCANCTGATCGTGATGCTATTTGATGGCGCTCAGGCGGCAATCCGCGCAGCGCGAATNCACATGCAAGCTGGCAACCGAGCTGAAAAAGGCAAGTCAATTTCCAAAGCGTTGGATATTGTTAATAACGGTTTAGCGGCCGCCCTTGATCAAGAGCAAGGGGGTGTCATTGCAGAGAGGCTCGCCTCACTTTACGATTATATCGCCCGCTTGCTGTTAACAGCTAACTTACGAAACGACGAAGAGAGCCTCAACCAAGCTGAGCGGTTGCTTGAGGATATCGCCTCAGCATGGCGTGAAATCGGTCAACAGCAGAGTGCGTGAGGCAGGCATGGCAGCTCCCGAAGCAGTTCGTGATATTTCTCAGCAAACGCTGCTCGATGCATACGAAAAGCTGTTGGTGCGTGTGAATGACATGCATGAGCTTGCAGATGCTGAACAGTGGGCCGAGTTGATCGAGCAACGCAGTAATTATGTGATGCTCGTAGAAGAGCTCCGTGAGCTGGATGCACACGTTACGCTTGACGCTGCAGGTAAGCAGCGTAAAACAGAGTTAATAGAACATATCTTAGAGCATGATGTGGAGATTCGTCGCCGCCTGGTGGCACGACGCGATGAGCTTGGCAGGCTGATTGGCGTCACCCAGCGCCAGCGGGACCTGCACCGAGCTTATGCTCCCCAGCAGGGAGCTTATAGCGCCTTTGATGTCGATGCTTCTCAGAATAAGGGGGCATCGTGAGTGGCATTACGCCGCTTATTGATACCCTCTTACATCAAGTGCTTGGGCGCCAGGGAGAGGTGTCCTCTCAGCGTGTATTAAATGCGCCAGTACAGCCAGTTTTACCGGGGGAGGGGCCACGTGCCTTGCAAGGCGATGCAGGGTTGGATGGCCGTCCGCTTGCTCCCCTGCTTGGTGACCTAAAGCGGTTGCCAGGTGCGTCTGAGGGGGCGCGTCAGTCTCAGCCTGGAAGTCCTCCCACTGGTGATGGCGCACCCACCTCAACACAGACACACTTCAGTCCTGCTGCTCGCACGATTGCGGATGTATTACTGCGTTTCCCGGCACCTCCAGCGGTAATGAAGCCCCAGGCCCCGCTGATGTCGGCTCAAGACGCACCATCGGCGCAAGTGCTGGCAAGTCGTTTAGAAGCAAGCATCCGCGATAGTGGATTATTTTATGAGTCCCACCTGAAGCGTTGGTTTCAAGGTGAAACTCCACTCCAGCAACTACTGCGTGAACCACAAATGCAACCTGGGCCTCGCCCGGCTGCTCCTTTTTTACCAAATTTTGCTTCTGCGGTATTAGCCACAACCCCCTCAATAGCCGCTTTACGCTCAAGCGCCACCCCCGGTATTTTGCCTAATACGCCCCTAGTGCCTATGAATGGCGATAATAAACTGCTCTTAGAGCGCCCTGTTGTCATGCTCCCGGCCTCGACTTCGCCGACGCCAGCTGCTGCGGAGCGTCGAGAGATTAATCCAGCCTCGTTGACATTGCCGACTGCCAGCGAGCCGGAAGCGCTTAGCCGTGGCTCACGAGAGGTCGTTCATGAGAGCTTACAGGGGTTGGTGCGTCAGCAGTTGGAGATGTTGGTGATGCCAACGCTCCGCTGGGAAGGTGATGTGTGGGCTGGGATTTTTATGGCGTTAGTGATCAACCTGCCTGGGCGTGAAGGGGGGCAAGGAGGTTCATCGGAAGAGGAGGGTGCGGAGGAGAGCTGGCGCTCCGAAATGCAGCTTGATGTGCCTAACTTAGGTAGCTTCAGCGTTGCACTATGGCTTCATCAAAAGACGCTGAGTATTGATTTGACCACTGATAATGCTGGCACGCANCAGCGTCTTGAGGAAGGGGTTAGCTCATTGGAGCAGCGTTTAAACGCCCTTGATTTTCATAAAGTTCAGATCAAGGCTAGGTATGTAACATTGGAGCGCCATCATGATGACATCGGGTGATCGGCGACGGCAAGCGGTTGCACTTGCGTATCAAGAAGGGGAGCAGGCTCCACGTGTAGTAGCCAAAGGGTATGGTGAGCTGGCTGAGCGAATTATGGCCGAAGCCCAACGCCAGGGTATTTATGTTCACGATGCACCAGAGCTTGTGGCGCTGCTCATGCAGTTAGATTTGGATGCCGAGATCCCGGCGAGCCTATATCAAGTGGTCGCTGAGCTGCTTGTTTGGGTGTTTGAGCTATCTGAGAATGGGATAAGTCATCGTGAAACGCTCAAGTAGCCAATATAAGCGCTGTATGCAACCATGGTGCTGGGTAAAGAAAAAAGTCATCAATGGCGCCAGTATAACGGTCACAATGTCGCGCCTGTGTCGTTCGATGGGACACTATGAGTCAAACAAGCTTTCTCGATGAAATTCAAGAAATTAACTTAGCGTACTTGCTTCTTGCGCAGCGTTTGCTGAGCGAGGATCGCGAAGCAGCTATGTTTCGCCTGAAAATAGACAGCGAACTTGCCGATTTATTGGTATCACTGAATGCCTGGCAACTCACTAAGCTGGCGCGCAGCAACCAGTTAGTCTGCCGATTTAGCCATTCGAGTGGGCGACGTTTGCGCGAAATTTTAGAAAACCCCAGAGATCAAGGGTTATCTGGGTTACATGCATCACTGCTTTCGGCTTGCGAGCCCTTGGAGTCTTTGTCGTCGGGAGAGTCGGAGTGAGCCAGAAGAGCTTGGTTGATGAGATGCACCAAGTGCAGCTGGCCATTGAGCTGATTGAGTTGGGTGCACGGCTACAGGTGCTGGAGACAGAAACAGAGCTTAGCCGTACCCGGTTGATTAAGCTCTACAAGGAAGTGCGTGGTATGTCTCCACCGAAAGGGATGCTGCCATTCTCTGCGGATTGGTTCGTCACTTGGCTGCCCAACGTGCACTCCTCGTTCTTCTACAACATTTATGTCGGGCTGCTGAAAGGCGCTGGCTGCGAGCGCATCGACGCCTTCGTTAAGGCTTATCGACTGTACGAGGAGCAGATTTCACTGGAAGGCGTGGAGCCGGTGCTGGGGCTTACTCGTGCTTGGACGTTGGTGCGCTTTTTTGAAAGTGATTTGTTGCAGCTAACGACTTGTACAAGATGTGAAGGTCGCTTTGTTGCCCATGCTCATAGTCCGACACATGATTATGTGTGTGGTATTTGTCAGCCGCCTTCGCGTGCAGGGAAAACCCGTAAAGCACAGCGTTGAACGTATAAAATTGTCACGTTACTAGCAGCAGGGTATAGAACGAATACACTACCTCTTTAACGTTTAGATAGCGGTAAAAGACGCTGGTAATTTCTCATTAAACATTGCATGCGCCTTAGTATGATATTGCTAAGTTGCACTTGGGGTGGAGCTGCTCATGCCTTCTTGGTGAAGAAATGGGTGTGGCTTCGTCGATAAAAAACTGATATCGCAAGGACACTGCTTGTGCTGATTCCCTTAGGTTATGTCGTCGTACTGCTATCTGTATTTGGCGGGTATGTGTTAGCAGGTGGTAGCTTGGGGCCGCTGTATCAGCCNACGGAGTTGCTCATGATTGGCGGCGCAGGGGTCGGTGCTTTTATTGCTGCCAATAATGGNAAAGCCATTAAAGCTACTTTTAAGATACTGCCCAAGCTCAAGCGAACCAAAAAATATAATAAAGCGCTGTACATGGAGCTAATGGCATTGCAGTACAAGATTCTTTCCAAGGTGCGCCGTGAGGGCATGCTAGGGATTGAGCGCGATATCGATAACCCTCAAGAGAGTCCTTTATTTCAAGAGCACCCAGCCGTGCTGGCGGACCCACACATCATGGATTTCTTAACTGACTATTTGCGCCTCATGGTCAGTGGCGGCATGGAGCCAATGGAAATTGATGAGCTTATGCTGCATGAAATCGAGGCATTCGAACAGGAAGCTCATATTCCAGTTGATGCGATCTCTAAAGTGGGGGATGCGATGCCTGCATTCGGTATCGTTGCTGCTGTTATGGGGGTAATTAAGGCTTTGACCTACGCTGATGCCACACCCGCTCAGATGGGTGAAATGATTGCGCTAGCGCTAGTAGGTACCTTTTTAGGCATTTTGTTAGGGTACGGGTTTATAAGTCCAGTGGCCAGCTACGCCGAGCGACAAGCAAAAGAAGCAGAAAAAATGTTGCAGTGTATCCGCGTCACCTTACTAGCAAGCTTGCACGGTTATGCGCCTCAATTAGCTGTTGAGTTTGGTCGCAAGGCACTGCATACCGCAGAGCGTCCCAGTTTCACTGAGCTTGAAGAGTACGTTCGTGACGCCAAAAAAGGCGGTAGTGCATGAGTAAGGGTGGGGATAAGCGTCCGATCATTATTCGGCGTAAAAAAGTCGTCCATGCTCACCACGGGGGAGCTTGGAAGATTGCCCTAGCGGATTTTATGACCGCGTTGATGGCGCTATTCCTAGTGATGTGGATTTTGAGTGTCTCCAGCGAAGAGACCCGCCGAGGTGTGGCGGAGTATTTCAGTACGCCCCTGGTTACTGCAATTACAGGCGGCGACATGTCAGGTAGTACCAGCGTGATTCCTGGTGGTGGCCCTGATCCTACTCATAGTGATGGTGAACGCGCTCGTATTGATGTAATGCAGCATACACGCCCTAGTGCTCAAGAGCGGCGCTTCTTTAATGATTTGCAGGAGCGCATTGAACGTGTGATTGAGCGTGACCCGGAGCTGCGTGAGCTGCGCAACCAAATGCGTTTTGATCTAACCCGTGAAGGGTTACGGATCCAACTCTTGGATACCGAACAGCGACCCATGTTTGAGCTTGGTAGTGATCAGGTCGCTCCCTATATGCGTAGTTTGCTACGCACCATAGCTCCTCTTCTCAATGAGTTGCCTAACGATTTAAGTATTAGTGGGCATACTGATAGTGTGCCGTATGCTGGAGGATATCGTGGCTACAGCAACTGGGAGCTCTCAAATGATCGAGCGAACGCCTCGCGCCGAGAGCTTGTTGCCGGCGGGCTTGATCCAGATCAATTGTTGCGCGTATCGGGCTTTGCTGATCGTGTGTTGTTGGCTGACACTGCGCCAACNGATCCGATCAATCGNCGTATTGAGTTGGTTGTGTTGTTACCTGAAATTGCCGAAGCCATTCGTAACCCTGGTNTTCTAGCGCCTGATGCTCAGTTTTCTGAGGAAGAGGTGCCGNAAGAGCTAGTGCCACAAAACACCCCACAAGCCAACGACGACCAGTAAGCGCGGCTTGTCACAAAAAATATGACGTTCACGTGGAGCGGTGCATGGATATAGCGGATTTTTTTGACACCTTTTTTGAAGAGGCTGAAGAGCTGCTCGCTGATATGGAGCAGCACTTATTGGAACTGGATGTCGATGATCCGGATAGCGAGCAGTTGAACGCTATCTTCCGCGCAGCCCACTCTATCAAAGGTGGCGCAGGAACCTTCGGTTTTAGCGTGCTACAAAAAACCACGCATATTTTCGAAAACCTGCTGGATCACGCGCGCAAAGGGGAACTCACCCTGCGTGCTGACCTCGTGGATACCTTTTTAGAGGCCAAAGACATCATGCACGAGCAACTCGATGCCTATCGCAACGAGGAAGAACCCAATCAAGAAGCGTATGAGCGTATCTGCCAAACGCTGCAGCAAATTGCCCTCGAAGAGATTGGCAAAACACTTGATGCCCCTGCGGAGGCACCGGCCCCTCAAAAATCAGCGCCTGCAGAGGACGACAAAGAAGCATCGGCAGCCGCTAGCTCCAGCGAGCACACCCTCAAAGTGGTGCTTCTCAATGTGGGCGATAAAGATCGTGGGCTGCTGGTAGAAGAGTTAGAGCAGCTAGGCGATATTCAATCCCAGTCGGGGGATGAAAAGCGCTATGAGGTCACCCTAAAAGGGGGCGTCAGCGCCGATGATATTGAAGCCGTAATGTGCTTCATTATTGAGCCAGAACAAATTGAAATCACCACGGTAGCTGTGGAGGAGGCTGCTTCGGCAGCAGAGCCCGCAACACCTGTACCCAGCACACCGGCTGAGCCCTCTGCGTCAGAAGAGAAGCCAGCCGCGCCAGTGGCCGAAAAAGCACACGCCAGCAAGTCGCCTGCTAGCAGTAAACCAGGTAAAGCGGCTCCGAAAAAGGCAGCAGCAGAGTCCTCCTCTATTCGGGTGTCCGTGGATAAGGTCGACCAGATTATTAACTTGGTGGGCGAGCTGATCATCACTCAGTCGATGCTGGACCAAACAGTGAGTGATCTTGGTGACCAGTCGGTCGGCAACAGTTCGCTACAGAATGGCATGAGCCTATTGCAGCGTAATGCCCGCGATCTTCAGGAAGCGGTCATGTCGATTCGCATGATCCCCATGGAGTTCGTATTTAGCCGTTTTCCGCGTGTAGTGCGTGATACCGCTGGCAAACTAGGCAAAGAGATTGAACTGATCACCGAAGGTAAATCCACAGAGCTTGATAAAAGCTTGGTCGAGCGTATCACCGACCCGCTAACGCACTTGGTGCGTAATAGTCTGGACCACGGTGTTGAAATGCCCGACGAGCGTGAAGCCCTGGGCAAGCCGCGTACGGGTAAGTTAGTTCTGTCTGCCCGGCATCAAGGTGGCAATATTTTGATTGAAGTGCGTGATGACGGCGCCGGAATGGATCGTGAACGCCTGCTAGCGAAAGCCCGTGAGAATGGTCTTAACGTCTCCGATACCATGTCGGATGAAGATGTTTTTCAGCTGATTTTTGCCCCCGGTTTCTCGACTGCTAAAGAGGTTACCGATGTCTCTGGACGTGGCGTGGGCATGGATGTTGTCAAACGGAATATTCAAGGCATGGGCGGCCGGGTTGAGATCCAGTCGAAAAAAGGTGAAGGCACTAATACACGTATCGTGCTGCCGCTAACGCTGGCCATTCTGGACGGTATGTCGATCAAAGTCGGCAACGAAACCTTTATTCTGCCCCTGTCTACCGTGCTGGAGTCGCTACAGCCTGCCAAGGGAGACATGTACGCCATGGCAGGGGACGATGTGGTGCTCAAAGTGCGCGATGAGTACCTCCCAGTCATTGCCATTCACGAAGTGCTGGATGTCGAAAACGCCATTACCGACCCGACCAAGAGTATTGCTGTCATCGTTCAGGGCGAAGGGCGTCGCTATGCCATGCTGGTCGATGAATTGATTGGCCAGCAACAGGTCGTGGTTAAAAACCTCGAAGATAATTACCGCAAAGTGCCCGGGGTATCGGCCGCTACCATCTTGGGGGATGGCAGTGTTGCGTTAATTCTGGATATCACAGGCTTGCATCGCTTAAGCCGTGCCAAAAAAGAAGCAGGAAAAGCCGCTAACCAACCATATCTCTCTTATTACAAGGAGGCTGAGCCGTCATGAGTCAAGCANCTAATGAGGCGGTGCTAGCCGCAGCAGAAGCGGAAAATCGCGAGTTCCTNGTGTTCTCTTTAGGTGATGAAGAGTACGCCATTGATATCTTAAAGGTNCAGGAAATTCGTGGTTACGAAAACGTCACACGTATTGCGAATGCACCCGACTTCATTAAGGGAGTAACGAACCTGCGNGGCGTGATNGTGCCGATTGTGGATCTGCGCATTAAGTTTCACCTGGATAACGTTGAGTACGGTGGCCAAACTGTGGTGATCGTCGTCAACGTGGCAGATCGTATCGTAGGTATCGTGGTAGATGGCGTTTCTGACGTAATGACCTTGACGCCGGATCAAATCAAGCCTGCGCCAGAGTTTGGCGTAACGCTCTCCTCTGATTTCCTAAGTGGCCTCGGTAGCCTGGATGACCGAATGCTGGTGCTGGTCGATATCGATAAGCTGCTGACNAGCGAAGAGATGGCGCTGGTAGATAGCACCAGTAACCGCTAACGACCTGCCACGGGGCACAGGGAGNCGTGCCCATCTTGAGCCAAAAAACAACCCACTCTGGCGCGATGGATNGCGCTGGCTAGTACGGTTGTGTTTGGAGAAATGCGTGTGACACAGCTAGTACGTCAACTGATGAGTAATATGACCGTCCGTCTGAGTTGGGGGCTAGTATTGGCCACCTTCTCGCTGCTGGTGCTCATTGCCTGTGGTATCGGTCTTTATGCGCTGCATCACGGGGCGACCATTGTACAAAGTGCCAGCGACCCACAAGTCCAGCAGTTGGCCTTTACTTCCTTTGCCACCCGCATCCGCTGGGTATTGATCGGCGTTGTGGCCATGACCGTTTTAACGGTAGTGGTAGTGGTATGGGGCGTCAGTGCCAACGTACTGCGCCCGCTGGATCGGCTGGTCGGCTATTTTGAGCGCATGGCGCAGGGTGACCTCAATCAGCAGATCCAGTCACCTGGCAACAATGAGATCGGCAAGCTCTATAGCGCGATGGCCCATATGCAAGGTTCCTTGTCGGAAACTGTTGGCGTGGTCAGGCGTAGCGGCACCACGATTTTTGAGCGCTCCCAGCACATTGCCAGCGGCAACAACGACCTCTCCTCTCGCACAGAACAGCAGGCTTCATCGCTAGAAGAGACGGCGTCTAGCATGGAGCAGCTAGCTTCTACTGTAAGTCACAATGCCGATAATGCCCTCCAAGCGAGCCAGCTTGCAGGTGATGCCACGCTCACGGCGCGTCGCAGTGGGGAAGAAGTCAGTAACATTGTTGAGATCATGCAGGAGATTAGCGCCAGTTCTCATCAAGTCGCTGACATTATCACCCTGATCGACAATATCGCTTTCCAAACCAATATCTTAGCGCTTAACGCTTCTGTAGAGGCGGCGCGTGCGGGCGAGCATGGCAAGGGCTTTGCCGTGGTAGCACAAGAAGTTCGCAGCCTTGCCAGCCGCAGTGCCAATGCTGCCAAAGAGATTCGTACGCTGATTGATGCGTCGCTCGGTAAAGTAGACGCTGGCACACATCGCGTGAANCAGGCGGGCCAAACCATGCAGGATCTCGTCGCGGCGGTACAGCGCGTTAGCGACATCATGGATGAGATTGCCTCCGCTTCNGAAGAGCAGAGCAACGGTATTGGCCAAGTTAACCAAGCGGTTGCGCAAATGGATCAAGTCGTTCAGCAGAATGCTCAGCTGGTNCAGCAAGCCGCGCGTAGCGCCAATGAGCTAGAGAGCGAGGCAGCACGCCTGCGTGAAGCCGTGGAACGGTTCCGTGTAGCAGGTGGTGGGCAGCCCGACACACAAAAACGTGTCATCAGCGCCCCTTCGCACTCGCCAACGCAGCGACTACCGGCCACTAAAACACAAGCGCTGACCGAAGAGTGGGAAGAATTCTAACTCGGCGCTCTCTGCTCTGGCCATGGAATGAACCAAACTATTACCGCGTTAAAACATAACCAATAAGGCAGCATGATGCGTAATAACCAGCCAGTGACTCAACGGGAAGTNGAGCTTAAACAAGACGATTTTCTCGTTTCGCGTACTGATCTAAAAGGGCGNATAACCTACGCAAATCCAGCATTTATCGAGATTAGCGGCTATCAGCATGAAGAGCTGATAGGAGCGCCTCATAACCTANTACGTCATCCAGANATGCCGTCGCCTGCGTTTGAGAACCTCTGGAAAACCGTTCAGNCGGGGGAGACATGGCGAGGGCTGGTGAAAAATCGCTGTAAGAATGGAGACCACTACTGGGTAGACGCCAGCGTCACACCGATTGTAGAGAACGACCAAGTAATTGGTTACACCTCTGTGCGGGTGCAAGCGACCCGCAAGGCGATTGCTCAGGCTGAACAGCGTTATGCAGAGATACGAGAAGGGCGCAATAAGCGCCTCTACTTGGATAAAGGGCGCGTGCGCCAAAAGGGCTTGTTACAGCGCATTAAGCGTATTCGTCTCGACACAATACGTGCCAAATTAGTTGGCATGGTGGTCGTGGCAGGGGCCCTGCTAGTAGCGAGCGGTGGCGTGGGGCTTTATGGCCTTAATGTGGCAGGCGAACGATTGGGTGAGCTAAATAACGATGGCTTAAGGGATGTTATTCGCCTTCAGCAAATTGATCAAACGATTGCGCAAACACGTCAGGCACTGATTGAGCCTGAGCGCATGGAACTGATTAACCAGCGTTTCGAGATGGGGGAAGCGATAGAGGGAAGTGCTACACAAATCGTTGATATCTGGCAGGCGTACTTCAGTCGCGATGTGAATACGACGCCGTTGGCCACTTCGTTCAACGAGCAGCTACAAGCTTTTTTGTCTGAAGGCATGAACCAAGCGGCTAGCGTGCTACAGGCTGAAGAGACTTACCAAGCGTTCACCGGCCTGGATGCTGTTATCAGTGTGATGAACGAGGAGGGGCGGGAGCTATCCGCTATGGTCAATCAACTGATCGCTCAAAAGCAGGAAGCNGCGGAGGCAATGGCAGCAGAGGCCGAGCGTGGTCAAACCGCCATGCTTAGCGTACAAGCTGGTGTATTAGGNGCAGGACTATTGTTACTGGTACTGATTAGTGTCCTAACGCTGCGCTCTATTATTACGCCACTGAAGCNCGCGTCACGTTTTACGTTGCAAATCGCAGGCGGCAATTTAGCGGCACATGTACCGCCCAAACGCCGTGATGAAATTGGTCAGTTGATGGACTCTCTCAACACCATGCGTAAAAGCCTGAGCAGCATCATTAGTGATGTAAAAAGTGGCATTGACGTAGTCACCCCTGCAGCTAAAGACATTGCCAGTGGCAACGAAGCACTCTCCACGCGAACTGAACAGCAGGCAGCTTCGCTGCAGCAAACGGCCTCCAGTATGGAAGAGATGACAACCACGGTTAAGCAAAATAGCGATAATGCTCAAGAAGCGCGCCGACTGGCCGATAACAATGCAACAAGGGTTACACAAACCGGGGAGTTGATGACACAACTGGTCGCTAATATGCAGCGGATAACACAAAGCTCGCAGAAAATGACCGACATTATCAACGTCATCGATTCGATTGCGTTTCAGACCAATATCTTGGCTCTGAATGCCTCGGTGGAAGCCGCCAGGGCGGGAGAGCATGGTCGTGGCTTCGCTGTGGTGGCCGAAGAGGTGCGTAAGCTTGCTGGGCGTAGTGCTGGAGCAGCGCAGGAAATTCGCACACTTATTGACGATTCGAGCCAGGAAGTGAGCGTAGGCGCTGGCTTAGTCGAAAAAGCTGAGGCAGCGATTAGTGAGGTTGCCGAAGCCGCACGCAGCGTTAGTCATATTATGCGCGACATCTCGGCGGCTTCTGCGGAACAAAGCAGCGGTATTACGGAAGTNAACCAAGCCGTTGCGGAAATGGATCAAGCAACACAGCAAAATGCTCTGCGCGTTCAAGAAACTGCACGGGCAGCTGTTGCCCTAGAGCAACAAGCAGGACTGTTGTCGCTTTCCGTTGAAGCGTTTCGACTTAACCAAAGCCCGCTAGCGGCCACTGGCTTGCAGCCGCCTGTGACCGCAACTCCAAAGGCAAACGTGTTGCCAGCGGGGTCTGCACATAACAGCAGTGCCACATCGCCTGTGCCGACTAANAAACGGCAAATGGCCNCTGTAGAGGAGTGGGAAGAGTTTTGACAGACCAACGCGAACGGGGTAGCGACGCAGGCCAATGGNCGTCNAGTGGNCAGATCGAACGAGATCTGGTGCTGACCGATGCTGATTTTGCGCGCATTCGAGAGCTGATTTACCAGCGCGCTGGTATTGTATTAGCTGAGCATAAGCGCGAAATGGTCTATAGCCGCTTAGCTAAGCGGCTGCGCCATCATGGCATGACGCGCTTTACTGACTACCTGTCGCGGCTGGAGCGTCAACCCGACGCGAAAGAGTGGGAGGCGTTTACCAACGCCTTGACTACCAATCTAACTGCTTTCTTTCGTGAATCGCATCACTTCCCATTATTGGCGGAACATATTAGGCATAAGCAAGATCCGGTAACCATCTGGTGTTCAGCCGCTTCGACAGGGGAAGAGCCCTACTCGATTGCCATGACGCTGCTAGAGACACTTGGCGCGAAAGCCTCCCAAGCCAAAGTGATTGCTACCGACATTGATACCGATGCACTGGCGAAAGCACGTAAGGGGATTTATCCCCAGGAGCAAGTGCGCAAACTGGACGAAGCGCGAGTGAAGCGGTTCTTTCAAAAAGGTACCGGCAATCACATCGGGCTTGCCCGCGTGCGCCCAGAAGTCTCGGCACTTGTTGAGTTTATGCCACTGAACTTGCTGGCCCCTCAGTGGCCTATCAAAGGCCCTTTTGATGCAATATTTTGTCGTAATGTCATGATTTATTTCGACAAAGAGACGCAAGCTAAGATTTTGAAGCGGTTTGCACCGCTGATGAAACAGGATGGTCTGCTATTTGCGGGACACTCCGAAAACTTCTCGTATATCAGCGATGCGTTTAAGTTGCGCGGGCAAACGGTTTATACCCTCGCGAATAAGTGAACAATAAGTGAACAATAGACGTGAGCTAAGCTCCGGCGAGGGCGTTTGCCAGCAGGGAGTGATGCCGCGGTGGATACCGTAAGAGGAGGCGTGCTTTGAGCGCTGCCAAGATCAAAGTGTTGTGCGTCGATGACTCGGCGCTGATTCGTGATTTGCTGACCGAAATCATTAACTCACAGCCAGACATGGAAGTTGTCGCCGTTGCGCCTGACCCCATCGCTGCCCGAGATCTGATCAAGCAGCATAACCCAGATGTACTGACGCTTGATGTCGAGATGCCGAGGATGGACGGCCTCGATTTTCTTGAGCGGCTGATGCGATTGCGCCCTATGCCGGTGCTGATGGTGTCGTCGCTAACCCAAAGCGGCTCTGAAATTACCCTGCGCGCCCTGGAGCTCGGTGCGCTGGATTTTGTAGCGAAGCCAAGCCTGGGTATTCGCAGCGGTATGATGGAGTATGCTAACGAAATTGCTGAAAAATTGCGTGCTGCAGCTCGTTCGCGTCCGCGTCAGGCACGCCATAAAAACACGCCGCCGCCCACTCGGCTTAAAGCACCCATGATATCCAGCGAGAAGCTCATTATTATTGGTGCTTCTACTGGCGGCACTGAAGCAATCCGTGCCGTATTAGAACCTTTACCTGCCAATGCGCCTGCCATTTTAATTACCCAGCATATGCCCGGTGGCTTCACGCGCTCTTTTGCAGAACGCCTGGATCGACTGTGTCGTATTACCGTGAAGGAAGCCACGGACGGTGAGCGGGTTCTGCCAGGCCATGCCTATATTGCCCCTGGCGACCAGCACTTAGAGCTTGCCCGCAGTGGCGCCAACTACGTAGCCCGCCTAAACGATGGACCGCCGGTTAACCGCCATCGCCCCTCGGTAGATGTGTTGTTTCACTCCGCTTCTAAGCATGCTGGTAAAAACGCCATCGGCGTCATTCTGACCGGTATGGGAAAAGATGGCGCGGCAGGCCTATTAGAAATGCGTCAAGCAGGTGCGCCGACGATCGCACAAAATGAAGAGACCTGTGTGGTTTTTGGTATGCCGCGCGAGGCGATTGCCGTTGGGGGAGC
>JGI25130J35507_1000051_pt1 | contig 38533 bp, 35 predicted proteins | sample ETNvirnome_2_300_FD_35507 | JGI IMG/M metagenome (IMG submission 35507)
GGCAATTATAGTGTCACAGCGACTATCACAGATGTTGCAGGTAATGTTGGTACTGACACCGAAACGGGGTCAATTGATACTCTTACACCTGAGTTGGTTCTNGATGGTTTAGGGACTATTAATGATTCAACACCAACAATTAGTGGTAGCACCAATGAGCCTGCAGGNAGCACCGTAAATATTAGTGTGGTAAATGATGGGAATACATACAGCTTTACTGCAACTGTTCAGGCTGATGGGTCATGGTCAGCAGATGTTCCAACAGCATTGGCTGATGGCTTACTGACTATTACAGCGACAATTACCGATGCTGCAAACAACACGGTAACGGTAACAGACACGGCAACGCTAGATACCAATGCACCTACAATTTCGATTGATGCTCTTGCAGTCACTAACGACACCACACCGACCATTTCGGGTACAAGTGATGCAGCTGACGGTATTCAAGTGACCATTACTGTTGTCGATGCACTTGGTAATAGCCAAACAGCTATCGCCACTATTAGCAGCGGTACATGGACTGTAGACTTAACAACGCCGCTCAGTGAAGGAAACTATACTGTTACAGCAAGTGTGTCTGAAGATGGACTCACTGGTACGGCAAGTCGTCAAGGTGACATCGATCTCACTCCGCCAGCGTTAACAGTTGACTCTCCAGCAATCACGAATGACACCACACCAACAATCAGTGGTACAAGTGATGCACCACAGGGTAGCGTGGTGACGATAAGTGTCACCGACAGTGCGGGCGATATTGTGACAGCATCTGCGGTTGTTGGCGCATCAGGTGCTTGGTCTGTTGCATTAGGTACAGCATTAGCTGAAGGTGCCTACACGATTTCAGCAAGCGTTTCTGACACTGCTGGTAACACCAGCTCAGCCTCTGCATCGGGTGTGATTGATATTACACCTGCGAATGTGGTCATTGACACTGTGGCTGTTTCAACCGATTTAACGCCAGTGATAATGGGCAGTGCAACTGGCGCAGTGGCAGGCAATCGAGTCGTCGTTACGTTTGTAGACTCTGCCGGCGTAAGTCACAGTGTCGAAACGACACTAGATGCAAGTTTAAATTGGCAAGTTGAAGCGACTCAAGCACTNGCTGAGGGAGCGTATACNGTAACCGCAGTCGTGACNGATACCGCAGGAAACAATGGCAGCGCTTCAACGACATCTGCGGTTGATACCACAGCACCTGTCGTTAGCATTGATCAAAGTAGTTTAACTTTAACGAACGACTCAACCCCTCTTATTAGTGGTACGTCTGATGCGGCCAATAGCACTATTACAGTCACCTTTATCGCAGCCGGTGGAGCACAGCACAGTGTTACAACGACCACCGATGCGAACGGTGACTGGCAAGCAGCAGCAGATCAAGTGTTGGCCGATGGAGTTTATTCTGTTACTGCAAGTATCACGGATACTGCGGGTAATACCGGAACAGACAGTAAAACAGGTGGCGAAGTTGATACCGTAGCCCCAGAGCTCACCATTGTGCCATCGTTCCTATTAGGTCTGTTGGTCTCTTTATCTGGTACATCTGACTTACCTGAAGGCAGTGTTATTACGATAACAAACTACCTCGTCGGTGGAGTGGCTGGNGTGCCATATACAGCAACCGTTGATGCCAATGGTGATTGGCAAGTATTGAACTTGTCGGTGTCATTATTGAACTTAGCTTATGTAGAGGCAACAGCGACCGATGCCGCCGGTAATACCACGACTATTAGTACAGACACTTTTGACAANTCNGCCCCTGAATTGACANTAGATGTACCNGCTATCTCAGCAGACACAACGCCAGTGATAAGCGGCACAAGTACTGTGGGAACAGGGCAAACTGTGACACTGATTGTGCAAGGTGCCGATGGTGCTTCACAAACGCTAACGACCTTAGTGAACAGTAATGGCACTTGGTCAGTGGAAGTATTATCTGAACTTGTTGATGGCACTTACACTGTAACGGCAAGTGTCACAGATGCTGAAGACCGCACTACAGAGCAAACAGCCTCAGGTATTATTGATGCTGGATTGACTATAACCATTGATGATGGGTTACAGCTNACCAACGATGACACCCCGCTCATTACGGGTAAATCAATTGCACCAAACAGTGAAATAGAAGTGGTGTTTGATAATGGCACTACGCAACAAACGAAAACGGTTACCTCATTAAGTGATGGCACTTGGAGTGTAACACCAGACAGTGCGTTAGTNGATGGCACTTACACGGTAACCGCAACGATTGTTAGTAGTGGCGTAACAACGGGTGCAATTTCAGGATTAGAAATTGATACGATTCCGCCGACACTTGAGAATATAGATGTTAACTCTTTACTAAACTTAGGGCTTGTCATTACTGGCTTTGACGGCACAACGGATGCAGAAGATGGGGCTATCGTGCAATTAGATAACGCCCTTGCTTTAGGGATCACCTTATTAAGTGAAGGCGGCTCGGTTGTACAAAATGGACAGTGGTCAATAGGTATCGTTGATATTAACCTGCTTGATATATTGGGTTTAGGCCTAGCAGATGCACGCTTTAGCATTACAGATTCNATTGGTAATGTGCGCGTTGTTGATATTAACGGCAATGATATTGAAATTAATGGAGAGCCCGCAAGCACTGGCGGTGCGGGTCCTGAAGAAATGGCCTTAGGATCTGACAGCATTGAGGCTGACGAGCAAACTGCAGAAAGTATTGATCTTAGCCTTGTTCTATTAGATGCAAGCCCAGAGCCAACCTCAAGTGGTGGCATTGCTGCGCTTGACGTGACTATCGAAGATGTCTTAAGTGATAGTGAGCAAAGTAATTTACTTGCCCTTGATAGCAACAGTGAAAGTCAGAGCTTAGCATTTACAGGCAACACAGAAGTCACGTCAGAGCCTGCCAGTAATATCCAAAGTGAGTCAGATGAGCTAATCAAAAAACTCATTGAGGGAGGTAATAACTCAATTGATATTTAGATAAATAGTTAAGCTTAAATAAGAAAAGCGCGATAATTATCGCGCTTTCTTTTTGAATTGGGTAGTTTGTAAAACGAGAAACGAGAAACGAGAAACGAGAAACGAGAAACGAGAAACGAGAAACGAGAAACGAGAAACGAGAAACGAGAAACGAGTAACGAGTAACGGGTAACGAGCAACGGGTAACTAGAAACGAGTAACTAGAAACGAGTAACTAGAAACGAGTAACGGGCATTATGCTTTAAGGTTATGCACTATTTTTTTATTGCCTTGAATCACACTGCCACCTTGATCGTAGGTCATCGATGAAGGTGCGCCAATCAAGATATCTTTTAGTTGCTTAACACTAAGCTGGGCTTGATGAGCTGCATGTGCATTCACATCATTTTTCTTTTTACAGGCTGCAAGAAGAGAGTTTACTTTAGAAATGAGTTCGTTTACTTCATCATCTGGCGAGTCATTTTTGCTAACCAGCGTTTGCACTTCTTTATCTATTNACTGAATTTGCTGTAGTAGAGAGACTTTTTGTTGGGCAATACTTTTTAGCCCCTCACCACGTTTTGCAGCAATGGCTGTTAATTCATCATCCAAAAGCACAGCAATAGACTCTAAACAAGTGACTTGTTGTGTTAATTTGCTGGCGATTAAATGATTATGATCAGCCATACACATCAAACTCAAATGCGGCGATATTTTTAGCTAACTTTTCAGCATCAATTTGGTATTTACCTTCGCTGATTGCTTTTTTTAACTCAGCCACTTTATTGCTATCAAAGCCAGACGACTGTTCAGCTTTATCTTGTAAAGATTTAAGTTGTTTAGCTTGAGGCGTTAAGCTTACCGAATCTGCACTTGCTTTTGGCGCTGTCGATTTTGCCGCTGCCGCGTTAGCGTTATCTTTTTGTAAATCAAGATTTTTTTGCTTGGTATTCGTCAACACAGAAGTTTGTTGTTGACCATTATTGACATTGCTTACCATAATTTTTGACCTATACATTACCCAACATATGCCTATATATCGGCGGGCACAGCGGATACTTTAGCATAAATATAAAAAATTAAATATTCACTTGNACAGACTCAACACCATCCACACGTGCATTTAATACTTTACCTGATTTTTTGTTTTTTACACGTACTAATTCGTCTAATGTGCCATCTTCAAGCGCAATACCTGTTGTTTTGATCCTCAAGCCACGCANTGAAGCATAAATAGTCACATTGTCGCCTTTACACACCATGCAAACATGGCTCATTACAATAGGCACACCACTGCGAATATTGCGCTTGCTACGACTGCCGACAAGCATTGATTTTTCTTGAACATATTGCGTTCTTACAAACTGCTTAGGTTTCATCTCTAAGCGCAAATGCTCTGCTCTAATTACTTCACCGCGTGCTAAATTGGTTGTTACGACAACAACGGGTTCCAGCTCAATAATGCGAACATGCACATATTGAGTCCAACTATTTATGTCATCGCATTTAAGTTGTACGGTAACCTGCCGATTAAAAGGAGGTTCTGTCGGTAATGTTTTATTTAATGGCGATTCACACAATCTTTCTGGAATACGGCTATCAAGTGGTAATGCACTTACTTGCGGTGCCGTATCGAGATCGGGGATCTGCTCGCTGACAAAATCAATAGCNATTTGTTGAAGTTGCTCGTTATTATACACTTCAGCTTGTAGATGCGTGGCAAATAACAAGCTAGAAAGAAAATAAAAAACACTGTATCTTCGGCTTTTTTTTAACAAACTCATATTGTTTCGACTATGCTTATTGTTGAAAACAAGGTATAAATATTTTGCGTCAAAAAACAGACGCTTCGTAACCTTATGTAGCTTTAACACAAAGTAAGCAATTATTGTTCCGGCTCTGGTTGTTTATCTTTAGGAGATTGAAATGGCAGGCATTTTAGACTCAGTAAACCAGCGTACACAGTTGGTTGGGCAAAACCGCCTTGAATTACTATTATTCAAACTCAGAGGGCGACAACGCTTTGGTATTAACGTGTTTAAAGTAAGAGAGGTTCTACAATGTCCACCGCTTACAAACATGCCAAAATCGAATGCTTATATTCGTGGTGTTGCACACATTCGTGGTCAAACCATTTCTGTTATCGATTTATCAATGGCTGTTGGNGGTCCTGCCATTGAAAATATCAAAGATAGTTTTATTATCATTGCGGAATACAATCGTTCAGTGCAAGGGTTCTTAGTCGGTGGCGTAGAGCGCATCGTTAATATGAACTGGGAAAAAATTATGCCGCCACCTTCAGGTGCAGGGCGTTACTCTTATTTAACCGCGGTCACTGAAATAGAAAACGAACTGGTAGAAATCTTAGACGTCGAGAAGATCCTTAACGAAATTTGCCCTGTTAACACTGAAGTAAGTGCGGATGTGATTGGTGAGGGAGAAATCCAAAAAGATTTAGGGGAGCGAATCGTTTTTATTGCTGATGACTCGGCCGTTGCGCGTAATCAGGTAAAACGTGCGTTAGAACCTCTCGGTGTACAAACTGAACTCGCTAAAAATGGTAAAGAAGCTTTAATACGCTTACGTGAAATAGCAGAACTTGATTGTGTAAATAATATTACTGAGCGAGTTGGCTTGTTAATTTCAGACGTTGAAATGCCAGAAATGGATGGCTACACCTTAACCGCAGAAATTAAGGCCGATCCAAAGTTATCACCTTTGCATGTAATCTTGCATACATCACTCAGTGGTGTTTTTAATCAAGCGATGATAGAAAAAGTGGGTGCCGATGATTTTATTGCAAAATTTAACCCAGACGAATTAGCGACTGCCGTTAAAAAGTGGGTTCATTGTGATTAATTATTTATAGGTGGTATTACTTTGGAAAATAAGCACTTACAACAAAGCGAATACGATCAGTTCCGCTCTTTTTTAGAGCAACAATGTGGCATTGTACTAGGCGATAACAAACTTTATTTAGTGAAAAGTCGCNTGGCNCCNTTGATGGCGCGTTTTAATGTTGAGTCATTGTCACAGTTGGTAAGTAAAACCTTGAGTCCTCACGAGAGGCAGCTTCGTGCCGCAGTGGTTGATGCAATGACAACAAACGAAACTTTGTGGTTTCGTGATCAATACCCATTTGAATTGCTTAAAACTAAACTTTTCCCTGAATTCAAAGAATTGCGTCGTCCAATTAAAATTTGGTCAGCGGCAAGTTCATCAGGTCAAGAACCGTATTCTATTGCCATGTCGGTTGCTGAGTTTCAATCTAAGCAACCTGGCGTTTTAAAAATGGGCGCACAAATTATCGGCACAGATATTTCTAATACTATGCTTGATATGTGTAAAAACGCAGAATATGACTCACTGGCTTTGGCACGTGGTNTGTCTGTTGAAAGACGTCAAAAGTTTTTTAAAGACAGTGGTAANGGTATGGCTCAAGTAGTTGATCCAATAAAGAAAATGGTCAGTTTTAGGCATTTAAACTTATTGGATTCGTATGCCTTGATGGGTAAATTTGATATTATTTTTTGCCGTAATGTATTGATCTACTTTGCACCTGAAGTAAAAGCAAAAATTNTCGCGCAATTTGCGCAAGCACTTAATCCAAAAGGCTACCTGTTTTTAGGCGCTTCAGAGTCAATGGCTGGCCTTAGTGACAGTTTTGATATGGTGCGATGTAATCCGGGTATCATCTACCAGAAAAAGTAATCTTTCCTTAGCAACCTAGTTCTTAGGTTGCTAATTTCATTATATATCAANACCTTAATTATAAAATAATCATGCTTAATTTTTGGCTTACCTTTTGCATTAGCTAAGGAGAGTCAAATTTTTGGAGATGGTTATGGCTATCAGTTTTGATAAAGCATTCGGTGTGCATCCTCATGCCATGTTGATCCGTTCACAACGCGCTGAGTTATTAGCGACAAATATCGCTAATGCTGATACGCCGGGCTATAAAGCGAAAGATGTCGATTTTGCATCCGCATTAAAAGCGGCAAAAAGCAACCAGCACGGCGGCAATAGCATGGTAAGAACGGATGANAAACACCTTGCCGGTGGCAGNCGATTTGTTGGTAATTCAGAAATGTTTCGTACGCCAAATCAAGCAGATACAGGTGATGGTAACTCTGTTGATATACAAGTGGAACGAAACTTGTATGTACAAAACTCATTAGAGTATCAGGCAAGCCTGCAATTTATGAGTAGTAAAATTAAAGGCCTTAAAAAAGCCCTCGGTAGTCAAGGAGCTTAATCATGAGTTTATATAATGTTTTTGATATTTCGGGCACGGGTATGAGCGCACAAAATGTTCGCTTAAATACCACAGCAAGTAATATTTCGAATGCAAATACAATTAGCTCAAGCCAAGACCAGACATACCGAGCGCGCCATCCTGTGTTTGCTGCTGAACTTACAAAAGCGTCAGCATCGCAAAGTAATCCGCAGGGCTCTTCTGTTGGCGTTAAAGTATTAGGCATTGTAGAGAGCGATAAGCCGCTACAAATAGAATACAACCCGAATCACCCCAGCGCGGATGAAAATGGGTATATCTATAAACCAAATGTCAACGTTGTAGAAGAAATGGCTAATATGATTTCTGCCTCTCGCTCTTACCAAACAAATGTGCAAGTTGCTGATGCAGCTAAGCAAATGTTAAGTAAAACACTGTTGTTAGGACAACGGTAATCGAGGATAAGTTATGAGTAACGACATCAGCTCTGCATCATCATCCTATATGGATAGCTTGCGTTGGAATGAGACAAACACGCCAACAGCAAAAGAAGACAGTAATACACTGTCTCAAGAAGATTTCTTTTCGTTGTTAACGCAGCAGTTGTCGTTTCAAGATCCGAGCAATCCTGCTGATAACGATCAAATGATTGCGCAAATGACGAACTTTACCATGGCAGAAGGTATTTCAAATTTAAACACAAAATTTGAGTCACTCACTGCATCCATGACATCAAATTCGGCATTACAAGCGTCAACGTTAGTGGGTAAGCAAGCGTTGCTTGAGTCAGAGACTATTGACTTTGATGGCGAAAATTTAGCTAAAGGTTCCGTTGTGGCAGAAACANCTGTTGAATCTCTTACGTTAAGAATCACTGATTCGACGGGACAATTAGNTCGCACGATTGATTTAGGATCGAAATCTGCNGGTGCTCACCGTTTCGAGTGGGATGGTAAAGATGGTGAGGGCAATGTTCTTCCTGAAGGCGAATACAATATTAGCGCTGAAGGCTTCGTAAATGGAGACTACAGCAGCATGCCTCTGGCAACCTTTAAGAACATTGAAAGTGTCAATATTAATGGCAGCAGCGGCATTATCGTAAATACAAAAGAGGGTGCGGTTAGGCTAACTGATATAGCTGAAATCGCATAATTAAAAAGGTTTGGGTTAGCTTAGGCTAAGAGATAGGTTAGAGGTGAGTTATGAGCTTCAATATTGCATTAACAGGTTTAGCAGCCGCACAAAAAGATTTAGACGTAACGGCAAATAATATTGCCAACGTAAACACAACGGGCTTTAAAGAGTCGCGNGCTGAGTTTGCTGATGTGTACGCATCGTCAGTATTTAGTTCTGGTAAAACAAAAAACGGCGACGGTGTTAAAACAGCAACGGTTGCACAACAGTTTCACCAAGGGTCGTTATCATTCACAAATAACTCACTTGATTTAGCAATCACAGGGGAAGGTTATTTTGCGATGAGTGATGACATCGCATCACAAGACTTTACATATACGCGTGCGGGTGCATTTAAATTAAATGCAGATAACTTTGTTGTTGATGCCAATGGTAACTACCTGCAAGGTTTCCCTGTTGACCCATCAACGGGTAATACGACGTCGGTAAGTTTAAGTACTACTTCACCGATTCAAATTCCTGATGCTTCAGGTTCGCCTCGTCATACGAGTAATATCTACAGCTCAATGAATTTAGACGCACGTGTCGATACGCCAACAACGACAACCTTTGATCCAACTGATAGCACGAGCTATAACTCGTCTACTTCAACAACTGTTTATGACTCATTAGGTGAGCCGCATGTTGTGCAGTTATTTTTTGTAAAGCAAGACCCTACAGCAACGCCAAATACGTGGGAAGTGTACGCCACAATGGATGGTCAAGCGTTTGATGCTTCAGGTGCTGCAACGGGCACAGGTGCACACACGCCAATTGATACACTTGAGTTCACGGCGGCGGGTTTACCGAACGTAACCGCTCCAGAAACCACATTTGATGACATTATTTTGCCTTCAGATGCTTCGACAGGTTTATCGACACTACTTGGTAATGGCGCACAGTTCCCGAATGAAATCACGGTTAATTGGCGTGATGAAGCAGGCACCGCTAATAAAGTGCCTACGCAATACGCTAGTAACTTTGAAGTAAAAGCACTTGAGCAAGATGGTGCGACAGTCGGTCGTTTAGCGGGCATTGATATTGGTGCAGATGGAAAAGTAGTTGCTTCATACAGCAATGGCGATACTTCATTCTTAGGCCAAGTGGCTATGGTGCGCTTTTCAAACTCTCAAGGCTTACAACAAGCNGGTGACACTTCTTGGAAGAAAAGNNTAACCTCGGGCGAGCCTATTGCGGGTGAGCCNAACTCAGGCACATTGGGTTCAATTAACTCATCAGCACTTGAGCAATCAAACGTTAANTTAACGAATGAGCTGGTTGACCTTATCAGCGCACAGCGTAATTTCCAGGCGAANTCACGTGCCTTAGAAGTTAACTCAACATTACAACAAAATATCTTACAGATCCGTTAATTTTAGCGGCTCTAAGCTTAATCCGACACGAAAGGCTGCCCCCTCTATTGGCAGCCTTTTTTTATTTTCCTTTGCTTATTTCCGCGTCAATTTTACTTTGGCACTTTTATTGCATTTCATAGTTATCGTATTTTTAGTGAGTCAATGTTATGGACAAAATGGTCTACATTGCCATGTCTGGTGCAAAGCAAAGCTTGCGTGGCCTTGAATTAAAGGCAAACAACTTAGCAAATGCAAACACCACTGGCTTTAAAGCTGATTTTGCACAAGCACGCTCAATGCAAGCATTTGGCGAAGGCTTGCCATCGCGTGTATTCGCAATGCAAGAGCGCCCAGGTTCTAACATGGAGTCGGGTGGTTTTGTTGAAACAGGCCGAGAACTTGATATTGCCATGAGTGATCGGGGTTGGTTAAGCGTACAAGATGCATCGGGCAATGAAGCCTATACCAAAACAGGCACGCTGAATATTACTCCCGATGGCGCATTGATGACCAGTCATGGTCGTCAAGTTATTGGCGAAGGTGGCCCCATTATTTTGCCTTTACCAATCGAGAAGATTGAATTTAGTTCTGATGGGTCAATTCAGGTGCGTCCACAAGGGGCACCTGCAAACTTTTTAGAAGTGGTTGATCGTTTAAAGGTAATCGAAGCCGATAACAATCAACTAGAAAAAGGCAATGATGGCTTATTTAGGCCAAAGCCAGACATGTTGGTAAATGATTTATGTGGGTTTTGCGACATTTCAAATAATGTAAAAGTGCTTTCGGGCACCCTTGAAATGTCCAACGTTAACCCCGTACATGAAATGGTCGATATGATCAGCAATCAACGCCAATTTGAATTACAAGTTAAATTGATGAAAACAGCGGAAGAAATTGATGAACGTCAAGATCAGCTGTTACGCATTGTTTAAGATGACTGAGAGGGTAGAGTTATGAATCCTGCATTGTGGATCAGTAAAACCGGGCTTGACGCCCAACAAACCGATATTTCGGTGATCTCAAATAATCTCGCGAATGCCAGCACGGTCGGTTACAAAAAAAGCCGCGCCGTATTTGAAGATTTANTGTATCAAAATATTAATCAGCCAGGTGGNCGTTCCTCACAAGACACTGAAATGCCATCAGGTTTGATGTTAGGCGCGGGTGCGAAAGTGGTTGCTAACCAAAAGAACTTTTCACAAGGTAACATGCTTACCACTGAAAATTCATTGGATTGGATGATTTCAGGACCGGGCTTTTTTGAGGTNTTACTCCCAGATGGCAATATCGCTTATTCGCGTAATGGTCAATTTACCACCGATGAAGATGGCCGCATTGTTACCGCGGGAGCCGGTTTTCCTGTGCAACCAGAGATGAATGTGCCAGACGATGCACAATCAATTACGGTATCACAAGATGGTGAAGTGTCGGTGCGTATCTCAGGCCAAGCTGACAATGTTGTTATTGGTCAGCTAACTATCAGTGATTTCATCAATCCATCTGGCCTTGAGCCTATGGGTCAAAACCTTTACACCGAAACGGCTGTAAGTGGGGCTCCTGTGCAAGGTAATCCCGGTATTGATGGTTTAGGAACTGTTGTACAAGGTTCACTTGAAACTTCAAATGTGAATGTAACAGAAGAGCTCGTTAACCTCATTGAAACACAGCGAATTTATGAAATGAATTCAAAAGTGATTTCGGCTGTTGATGAAATGCTTAGTTACATTAACCAACAGTTATAATGGGTAGGAGGCAGCATGCGTAACATTATCTTAGTCACATCAACAGCGTTATTGCTCGGTGGTTGTATGGCAACACAAAATAACCATGTGGTTCAGGATGACCCTTACTATGCGCCAATGTANCCNGAGCCTGCAGCAGAGCAAATGGTACCCACNGGTTCATTATTTGATAGTTATTTATCAAATGACCTGTATTCAGATAAAAAAGCGTTGCGNGCAGGCGATATCATCACGGTTAAACTGCAAGAATCGACTCANGCAACCAAAGCGGCGAAAACCGAAACCGATAAAGAAACCGACGCAAGCCTTGACCCAGTCATTGGTTTAGGCGGCAATCCTGTGAATATAGGTGGTGATAGTATCCAATTTGGTATTGGTTCAGATTCATCATTTAAAGGTGATTCTAAATCGAATCAATCGAACAGCTTATTTGGTGATATTTCAGTTAATGTTATGCGAGTTTTGCCGAACGGTAACTTAGTGATCCGTGGCGAAAAGTGGCTTACTTTAAATACCGGTGAAGAGTTTATTCGTCTTGAAGGTTTAGTGCGTCCCCAAGATGTGACAGCAGATAATACGGTGACTTCAAACCGAGTTGCGAATGCGCGCATTCAATACTCAGGTAAAGGTCAACTTCAAGAAGCGCAAAGTGCGGGTTGGTTAACTCGCTTCTTTAGCAGTTCTATTTTCCCATTTTAGAGGATACAAATCATGAATGGGTTTAAATACATTATTGCTCTTTGCTTAATTAGCGTACAGTTTTCTGTTCAGGCTGAGCGAGTTAAAGATGTGTCTATGGTTGAGGGTGTACGCTCAAATCAATTAGTCGGTTATGGTTTAGTGGTGGGTTTACCTGGCACGGGCGAGCAAAGTCGTTTTACAGAGCAGAGCTTTAAAGCGATGTTAAATAGCTTCGGTATCACGCTTCCTGCGAACTTAAAACCAAAGATTAAAAATGTTGCAGCCGTTGCTGTACATGCCGAGTTACCCGCGTTTAGAAAACCAGGTCAAACCATTGATATTACCGTGTCTTCAATTGGNAGTGCAGGAAGCTTACGCGGTGGTACGTTATTACAAACCTTTTTGAAAGGGGTTGATGGTAATACGTATGCCATTGCACAGGGCAGTTTGGTCGTGGGGGGCTTAGGCGCAGAAGGTGCTGATGGCAGCCGAGTGATTATAAACACTCCCACCGTTGGCCGAATTCCGAATGGGGCAACGGTTGAGCGCGCTGTTAAAAGCCCGTTTATGCAAGGTGACTACATCACCTTTAATTTGAATCGTCCAGATTTCACAACGGCAAAGCGCCTAGAGCAAACTATTAATGATTTAGTTGGGCCAAACAGTGCTCAAGCAATTGATGCAGCGTCTGTACGTGTCATTGCACCGCGCGATGCATCGCAGCGCGTATCGTATTTATCAACGCTTGAAAACTTAGAGTTCACACCGGCTGATACTGCGGCAAAAATTATTGTCAATTCACGTACGGGCACCATTGTTATTGGTAAAAACGTAAAATTACAGCCAGCTGCAATTACCCACGGTGGATTAACCGTGACCATTGCTGAGCAGCAAAACGTATCGCAGCCGAATGCACTGAGCGAAGGCGAGACGGTGGTGACAAACCAAAGTATTATCGATGTTAATGAAGATGACTCTCGTGCTTTTGTGTTTAATCCAGGTATTAGCCTTGATGATTTAGTGAGAGCGATAAACGAAGTTGGTGCCGCCCCAGGTGACTTAATGGCTATCCTTGAAGCGTTGAAAGAGGCGGGAGCCATAAACGGGCAACTTGTTATTATATAATCAATTAAAAACGCGCTGAGCTCAGCGCGTTTTTTCATTTCTACCTCCCCTCAATCTGATAAATCCTCTTTTGGCGTAATTATTGCATTTGATTATGCATTATTAATTATTGTGTCAAAAAGCTGATGGATACGAATCATCTCGACAAGCAAAACTTTTTTGATTTAGGCAACTTAGACTCATTGCGTCAAAGTGCTCTAAAAAGTGATGCCTCTAGCAATGCGTCAAAAGAGGCGCTGAAAAAAGCGGCGGCACAATTTGAATCTATCTTTACGCAGATGCTGCTTAAAAGCATGCGTAAGGCTAATGAAGCATTTGAAGACAAAGACAGTCCGTTTAACTCGAGTGGCGTAAAATTCTTTGAAGAAATGCATGATCAACAGCTTTCTGTTGAGTTGTCTTCTAACGGCTCACTGGGTTTGGCTGATCTTATTGTGCAGCAGCTATCGCCCGACGGTAAGAAATTTACTCCTGGTTCCGTGTTAAGAACAACCGCGGAGTTTGATAGCGATAAGCGTGTTCGCGGTAATCAAGAAGCTAAGCCAGAAACACACTCAATGGCTGAAGTTGCCACTGATGAGCAATCAGAAAACCGCTTTGAAGATGCTGAGTCTTTCATTAGCTCTGTTTGGGAGCACGCAAAAAATGCGGCTGAAAAAATTGGTTTAAACCCTGCTGTTATGGTTGCTCAAGCTGCGCTTGAGACAGGGTGGGGTAAGCATATTATTAGTAAAGCGGATGGCACCAGTAGTAATAACCTTTTTAACATTAAATCTGATAAGAGCTGGCAAGGTGACAAAGCAAGTAAAGTTACGCTTGAGTTTGAGCAAGGTGTGCCTGTTAAAAAGCATGCAAGCTTCCGTTCTTATCAGTCAATTAAAGACAGTGTGAATGATTTTGTGGATTTCTTAAATGAAAACCCACGTTATCAAGACGCACTAAAAAACACCGCAGAACCTGCAGCCTTTTTAGATTCGTTACAAAAAGCAGGTTATGCAACTGATCCAAATTATGCCAACAAAATTAAGCAGGTATTGAAGCGTGTTGAGCTTCAAAGCGTCGCTGCTTCATTGGTACGTTAAGGAGTAAGTCCTCATGTCATTCAGCTTATATGACATAGCAAATTCAGGTGTAAGAGCGAATTCTGAGCTTTTACAAACGACCAGTAAAAACATAGCCAATGTAAATACAGCGGGTTATGTTCGTGAGCGCACTGAGTTCAGCACCATGATCGACAACCAAGTTGGTCGGGGTGAAACGTATCGTTTACTCAATGAGTTTGCTCAAAAACAGCTAAATCGTGATACGTCAAATAAAGCATTTTTTGATCAGTTTGTAACAGAAGCAAGCCGAGTCGATAGCTTGTTTTCTGAAGAGTCGAATAGCTTATCAACCAGCATTAACTCGTTTTTTAATAATGTTCAAGAAAGCTTAAATCAGCCTTCATCGACGGTGGCGCGTTCGCTGGTTATGACAGATGCACAAAACCTCATTGATCAAATGGACAGGCTTTCAAGCATCGTGGTTGACCAGCAGACTGTTGTGAATGAGCAATTAGAAATTTTCTCGGANGAAGCAAATAACTTNATCCAAAGTATTAGCGAATTGAACTCTAAAATTGCCGCGGTGCATGGCACTGATCGTGANTCAGCGTCTAGCGGACTGTACAACGAGCGCGACAAAGCAATTCGTGACTTATCAGAACTCATTGATGTAGAAACTCTCAACGGTAATAACGGTGAGAAACAAGTCTATTTGGGNTCTGGTCAAGCATTAGTGATGGAAAGCGGTACNTTTAACCTGTTTTCATTTACTGGCGATCCCGATCCNAGCTTCAAAGAGCTACATTTAGATGTTAATGGTGGCAAAGCCGTGCCGCTTGAGGTTGATGTAAGTAAACTTAAAGGCAAAATAGGCGGCTTACTGTCATTTCGTGATGACATTTTAGTGCCAGCCCAGAATCAATTAGGCCAAATGGGCTTAGCCCTTGCTGATGCCTTTAATCAGCAAAACCGTCTTGGTATGGACGCAAATGGTGAAATTGGTGGTGATATTTTTGCCATTCCAACGGTGAATGGTTTTGGTTATCAAGCTAATACCGGTTCATCGACCATGACGGCAACACTTGAACCTGGTAAGGGCAGTGAGTTGCCTGCCAGTGATTTTATAGTTACTTACACCAGCGCATCGACAGTTGAAATTCAGGCAATCGATAATAAAGGTGAACCGGTAGGCACCGCATCAACAGCAAATGTGGTTGGCGGTGTGATTGATTCATCAACGATCACCGGTGGCGAAGCCTTCGGTTTACAGCTAAATGTGTCTGGTACCGCAAACGCAGGCGATCAATTTCAAATTAAATTAAATTCACAGGCAGCAACAAGCTTAGAATTGGCAACAGAGCGTCCAGAAGATTTAGCGCTGGCTTCACCCATTCGCACCGCAAATGATATTAATAATAACAGCGACGCGAGTATTTCAGCTGGAACTGTATCAGATATTGCCAATTCAAGTGGAATTGCGGTAGGTCCACCACCGAGCTTAGCAAACGGTGATATTACCCTGGTAAAAACCGCCAATGCTAACGAATATCAAATTACCGACGGCAATGGCACCAGTACTTTTACGATTACGCCACCTGCAGAAAATATTCTTGCGCAAGCGGGAGCACCTTACGATACTTACGGGTTTGATTTTAATATCGAAGGTACACCTGCAATAGGTGATACGTTTACTGTTGAGTTCAATGAGGGTGGTTTCGATGATAACCGTAATGGTTTATTACTTGCCGACCTACAAAATGGTGAGTTAGTGCGTCAAAACGTTGAAGCGAGTAGCACGGCTGATAATCATCAAACATTTAATCAGGCTTATTCGGGGATCGTAACCGATATTGGTGTTATTACTAGTCAAGCGCAAACGAACGGCGCAGCATTTAATGCGCTCGCAGAGCAGTCAGAAGCGTGGTACGAATCTCTGTCAGGTGTAAACCTCGATGAAGAAGCAGCCAATTTACTGCGGTTCCAACAATCGTATGCAGCATCAGCACAAGTACTTGCAACAGCGCGTACTATTTTTGATACCTTATTAAGTGCGGCGAGGTAATTATGCGTATTTCAAATAACATGATGTATAAGAATAACCTTAACTCTATTCTTAACAGTCAACAAAATGTCAGTAAAGCACAAGAGCAAGTCAATACGCAAAAGCGCGTATTAACAGCCGCAGATGATCCTTCTGCTACAGCACGTGCATTGCTTTACAGTGACCGCATTCAGGGTAACGAGCAGTACAGCAAAAACATTACAATGCTAACGAGTCGATTAACCACAGAAGAAAGTGTACTGCAGAATATTAAAGGTGCACTTGAATCTGCCTATACCTTATCAATCCAAGCAGGTAATGGCGCTTATAGTGATATTGACCGCGAAGGCATTGCTGAAGAAGTAAAAGCACTGCAAAGTACCGTGCTTGATTTAATGAATGCGAAAACAGAAGACGGTAAGTATATTTTTTCTGGTTATCAAGATAATACCCCTGCTTATTCTTATGATAGTACATCGGGTAGTTATCAATATGGTGGCGACCAAGGTCAACATAAGATAAAGGTCGCAGAAGGTGTTGAAATAAAATCAAGTGATAATGGCTATGATACTTTTGAAAAAGTCGATGCACGTTTAAATGTGGTGTCGAACGATGGTACAGTTTCAGGCGGCATAACCAGTTCTAAAATATATGTCACTGAGCAAGCTGAGTTTGATAAATTTCACAAAGCCAATTACAACGCAGATCCGACGGCAGCAGCCAATGCGAATACCCTGAGCTTTATTACCACAACTGGCACCCCAAATACTTTTGTGGTCGAGCTTGGCGGAACCGCTATTGACAGTGGTAGTTTTGAAAACGGTAAAATAATCTACCAAGGTATGGAAATTTCTGTTGAGCCAGTTGCTAATGGGCAGATTGACGTTCAATTAGAAGCCCCACAAAAAGAAAACGCCCTCAATACTTTAAATAGCTTAATTGCGGGGCTCACCAATCCTGATTTAACTCAGGATGAGTTTGACCAAGTATTGGCTGATGCAATAGTGCAATTAGAGAATGCTAAAAATAAGGTGTCGTTGGTTCAAGCTGGCCTGGGTGGCAGGTTAAATACGGCAGAAAAAATAGAGCAATCAAATAGTGATTTAGATATTAGCAATAAAGCAGCGAAAGCAGAGCTTGTTGAACTTGATATGGCAGAAGCTATTACTGAACTCACTAAGCAAGAAACGGCGTTGCAAGCATCCCAAGCAACTTTTGGTCGTTTAGCAAACCTTTCGCTATTTGATTATTTATAATTTCCCCCAAGCTAAGCTCATTTTTTGAGCTTAGCTTTTAAAAACCACTTTTAAAATATCCCTTTCTACGTCATTTAAGTATTCGTTTTTATTTCTTTAGACTTAATGTCACCCAATTTTTTACTGCTTGTTTGCTGTGGTTTAATTTTGAACAGTAAAAAGTTGATGTTTTTTACTGTTTAAATTCATAGTATTAGAAATATTTTTAAATTTTTTATAAAAATAGCTAAAGGATTTTTTGAGCGGACCGATAACTTAATTAACCAAGCAGCGTAGCAAATAACCGCTACCGCTTAATTAGAGTAAGTTTGAGAGTAAATGATAAGTTTACTTCGGGAGAAATATCATGGCACTTTATGTAAATACAAATGTTAGTTCATTAAACGCTCAAAGACAATTAATGAATTCAGGTAACTCACTTGATACTTCGTTTAAACGTTTATCATCAGGTTTTCGTATCAACAGCGCAGCTGATGATGCAGCAGGTCTACAAATTTCTGACCGTTTAACATCACAGATTAATGGTCTAAACCAAGGTAATCGTAACGCGAATGATGGTATCTCTCTAGCGCAAACAGCTGAAGGTGCGCTTGACGAAGTAACATCAATGTTCCAACGAATTCGTACTTTGGCGCAACAAGCATCAAACGGTTCAAACACAGATGAAGACCGTTTGGCTATTCAAGAAGAAATTCGTTCACTATCTTCTGAGGTTAATCGTGTTGCTGCTGATACAACGTTTGGTGGTCAAAACCTACTAGATGGTAGCTACGAAGCAAACTTCCAAGTGGGTGCTGATGCGGTGCAAACTATCGGTTTTAGTATGCAAAATGTAGGCGGAACTGCTAACACAATGTCTGCAAACGGCGGTTTCACATTATCAGGTATCGCAGGTATTGCATCTGCAATTTCAGGTAGCGTGCTTGCTTCAAGTGTTGCAGGTGTGAGTGATGCAGGTGGTACGGCAGCTGCTTCAACATACACTTATTCAGGTGTATTTACTGAGACAGGTATTAGTGTATCTACTCAAGGTAATGCGCAAGCTGTGTTAGCAGGTATGGATGCAATGATTGCGGTCGTAGATAAGAAGCGTGCGGAATTGGGTGCTGTACAAAACCGTTTTCAGTCAACAATTCGTAACCAATCGAATATCTCTGAAAACCTAAGCGCTGCACAGTCTCGCATTAAAGATACAGACTTTGCTCAAGAGACAGCTAACTTAACGAAGATGCAAATCTTACAACAAGCTAGCCAAACAATCTTAAGCCAAGCAAATCAACGTCCACAAGCGGCATTAAGTCTTCTAGGTTAATAGTTAGCTTAAAGAATATGAAGTCAAAATATTGACTTAAAGAAAAAGCGCCTTTGTCTAATGGGGTATTAACAAAGGCGCCAAGATAGGATTATAAAGCGGAGGCGCTCAAAATCCTGACAGTAGTGTTCTAACATTTGTAAGAACATAAATTACTAAGCACAGATTATGCCATAGTTTGTGTTGATTTAACCCACTCTTAAACTTATCTCTTTATAAGGCTCCTTTGGAGCCTTTTTTCGTTCTCTTTATTATCTTTTTAAATAATTGGCCTACTAATTGCTCTACTTATCTCAAGTTAACTAACTAACCCGCAAAGTGGCAGTTTTTTGCCCCAGGCGACTTAGGTTTGCCGCTGTAACGAGTCACTTTGTCAAAATCACTTTTGAAGTGACTAAACTTTGACAGATAAGAAGAGAGTTTATTATGGCTTTATATGTAAATACTAATGTTAGTGCGTTAAACGCACAAAGACAATTGGACAGAACAGGTACTGATTTAGATACTTCATTTAAACGTCTATCTTCAGGCTTACGTATTAATAGTGCTGCTGATGATGCAGCAGGTTTACAAATTTCTGACCGTTTACAATCGCAAATTCTAGGCCTTAATCAAGGTAACCGAAATGCGAATGATGGTATTTCACTTGCGCAAACAGCTGAAGGCGCGATGGATGAAATTACATCTACATTTCAGCGTATTAGGACGCTTGCTCAACAAGCTGCGAATGGTTCAAATACGGATGAAGATCGTTTGGCAATTCAAGAAGAAATTCGCCAGTTATCTGATGAAGTTAATCGTATTGCTACAGATACAACTTTTGGTGGTCAAAACTTACTTGATGGTAGTTATGAGGCTAACTTTCAAGTGGGTGCTGATGCAGTACAAACTATCGGCTTTAGTATGCAAAATGTCGGTGGAACAGATAATTCATTATCTACGAATGGTGGTTTTACATTATCAGGCATCGCCGGAATAGCATCAGCAGTATCTGGTAGTGTTTTAGCTTCAAGTCTTGCAGGAGTCAGTGATGCAGGTGGTACAGCAGCTGCTTCAACGTATTCTTATGCTGGTGTGTTTACAGCGTCAGGTATTAGTGTGTCAACGCAAGGTAATGCACAAGCTGTATTAGCTGGTATGGATGCGATGATTGCTGTTGTTGATAAAAAGCGAGCTGAACTTGGTGCGGTACAAAACCGTTTCCAATCAACGATTCGTAACCAAGCTAATATTTCAGAGAATTTATCAGCTGCAAAATCGCGTATTAAAGATGCAGACTTTGCTGCAGAAACAGCAGCGTTGACAAAAAACCAGATCCTACAGCAAGCGAGTCAAACAATCTTGGGTCAAGCAAATCAGCGACCTCAGGCTGCGTTGAGCTTACTTCAAGGATAAAAAATTAAATAATATTTAAAATATTTACAAATAAAGCTAAAGCTTTCGCTTTATCAGACGATAAATGAGTTAGAGAACTATCAATCTAGGACTCTAAGTCGGTTGAATAGCAGGGTAGGGGTATCCCGCTATTCTTCTATAAAATGATAAAGCGGAGGCTAATATGGCTTTATACGTAAATACTAATGTGAGTTCATTGAACGCACAGCGCCAGTTAATGAATTCTGGCAACTCATTAGATACATCATTCAAACGTTTATCATCTGGTTTACGCATCAATAGTGCGAAAGATGATGCGGCTGGTATGCAAATTGCCAACCGTTTAACAGGCCAAGTTAATGGCTTAACTCAAGGTAACCGTAATGCCAATGATGGTATTTCACTTGCGCAAACTGCTGAAGGTGCGCTTGATGAAGTAACATCAATGTTTCAACGTATACGTACACTTGCTCAACAAGCAACAAACGGTTCAAATACTGATGAAGACCGTTTAGCGCTTCAAGAAGAAATTCGTTCTTTATCTTCAGAAGTAAACCGTGTTGCAGAAGATACAACTTTTGGTGGCCAAAACCTTCTGGATGGTTCTTATGAAGCAAACTTCCAAGTCGGCGCAGATGCAGTTCAAACAATTGGTTTTAGCATGCAGAATGTTGGTGGAACAGCCAACACGATGTCTGCAAACGGTGGTTTCACGCTATCAGGTATCGCTGGTATTGCATCTGCAATCTCTGGCAGTGTATTAGCGTCATCGGTAGCTGGTGTGAGTGATGCAGGTGGTACTGCTGCCGCTTCAACTTATACTTTCGCTGGTGTATTTACAGAAACAGGTATCAGTGTATCGACACAAGGTAATGCTCAAGCTGTTATGGCTGGNATGGATGCGATGATCGCGGTTGTTGATAAGAAGCGTGCTGAACTTGGTGCGGTACAAAACCGTTTCCAATCAACCATTCGTAATCAATCAAACATCGCTGAAAACTTATCTGCGGCACGTTCTCGTATTCAAGATACAGACTTCGCAACAGAAACAGCTAACTTAACTAAGATGCAAATCTTACAGCAAGCTAGCCAGTCAATCTTAAGTCAAGCAAATCAACGTCCTCAAGTAGCGCTTTCTCTACTAGGCTAATTTACTTGATTTATAAGCCACTTTAGACAGAGGTATTTTTTCCTGAAGTGGCTTATACTTGATATGAGTTAACATTTTGAGGTGTTATGATGATAGATCTTAATTCAACTCAAAGGTCTAATGAAAACCTTTCAACAACGAATAGTGCCAACAACACAAAAGCAGAGTTAGATAACGCAAAACTCGCGAAAGGCACGGAACTTGCTGGAAGAGAACCAATAGACATAGAAAGACAGTCTAAGACTGAGCAAAAAGATAAAAAAGATCTGATTGCTGAAGTGAAGCAAAACTTAGAAAAGCTGAATGAGTATATTCCCGTTACTTCGACAAATTTGATTTTTGAATTTGATGAATTGGGTGACCCCCCAGTAATCAAAGTTCTTGATAAACAGAACGATGAAGTAATTCGAGAAATCCCTACCGAGGAATTTCGAGAAGTGGCTAAAGCTTTGGAAGAATTTGCCGATAAATTAAGCAATAAAGGTTTGCTCTTCGATAGAACTGCATAGAGATTTAGATATTTTAGGAGTATTAGTATGGCTTTAATTACATCAGCAGGGGTTGGTTCTGGCCTTGATCTAGAAAGTATTATTAGTGCAACACTGTCAGCTGAAAATACCCCTAAATTACAAGCTTTTGCTAGAAAAGAACAATCTTTGCAGGTCGAGCTTTCTTCACTTGGTGAAGTAAAGTCAGCAATGTCTACGCTTCAAGATACAATTGAAAAGCTAGCAGACATTGATAATTTCAACAAGCGTATTGCTAACATCAAACAGCCTACGAGTGATGATGGCGATTTAATTTCGGTTACACCTACTTCTGACATATCACCCGGTGATTTTAATATTGAAGTGGTTGAACTTGCTCAAGGTAGTAGAGCAACATCTAATGCTGGTCTATTTACGTCAACAGATGATGTAGTGACAGCATCAGGCGGTACATTATCATTTGCCGCTGGCGATAAGAGCTTTGATCTTACACTTGATGCGGGCGCCACGCTTGCTGATTTACGAGACGCAATTAACAGTTCTGATAATAATTTTGGTGTGACTGCTAATATTATAAATACTGGAACAGAATCAAAGTTAGTGCTTAGCTCTAGTGTGTCTGGAACTGGCAATGATTTAGTTATTACTAACGATAATGCTGAACTCGATAATGTTTCAACAGTTGCAAACGCTGGAGGAGCTGGTGGTATCGCTATTGCTGCGGGTAATGAAGCACGCGATGCAACAATAAAAGTTGATGGTATCACTATAACTAACGACACCAATACTTTTAAAGATGCTGTACAGGATATGACAATTGTTGCTAAACGTCAGAGTGTTGATGGCGAAACAGCGAAACTATCCGTTGAGACTGATAGAGAAAGCGTAACAGCTCTAGTTGATGAGTTTATAAAAAACTATAACAATTTAATCGGTCAAATAGGTTTACAGACTCGAATTGGCAAACCATTAAACTCAGATTCTACAATTCGTTCTTTTGATTCTCAGTTAGTAAATGCACTATCAACTCCCTTGACCGATGCAGGTCCATTTTCAAGCATATTTGATATAGGCTTAGGAATAGATAAAGAAGGCTATCTTGAGAAGTCTAGTTTAGTTCGCAGCCTAAATGAAGCGATGGATGAGAATTATGATGATATTGGCAAGGCTTTTGCAGGTGAAAATGGAATAGCAAAACAACTAGAGTCATTGTTTGATAACTATCTAGATTCTAAAGGGATCATGAATCAGCGAGAAACTAACTTAAACTCGCAACTTGATGACTTAGAAGATGATATTATTAATCATGAATACAGAATGGAAGAGTTAGAGGCTAGACTTCGTCAGCAATATGCGGGTTTAGACGTATTGTTAGCGCAAATGCAGTCAACACAAAGCTATTTGAGCGCTCAATTATCAAGCCTTCCAGGGTTTAAGAAGTCATCTTCGTAAACGCTGCTTTTCTCTTTTTTAGATATAAAGGTGTACCATGTATAACGCTAAAGTTAAAAATTACCAAAAAGAGGCACTTAAGACTCGTGTGGCGGGNGCTGATCGCTATGAAATAATCCAGATGTTAATGGCTGGNGCTTTAGAAAAAATGGTACTAGCTAAAGTTGCTATAGAGAAAAAAAATCTAGAAGCTAAGAGTGAGCACTTATCTAAAGCCTCAGCAATTTTTGAAGCATTACGTGGATGTTTAGATTTTGAAGTGGGTGGAGAGGTTACTGAAAACTTATACGCACTTTATTCATACATGATTGACAGACTCATTGATGCATCAATTAAAAATGATATAGAAATTATTGATGAAGTATCTGGGTTATTAAAAGAAATTAAATCTGCATGGGATGCGATCCCAGTTGAAGTTCGCAATAAAACGTTTTCAGAAAACAGTGCTCATGCAAGCTAATATTCATGATTTGCAAGCTCAACTTGAAAAGGTTGAGTCAGCGTTGAGCGAAGAAAACATTGAAAGCTGTGTTGAATTAGTCAATGAGTTACATTTGATGCTCGAGAGTTTTTTTAACTCAGATAGTGACATCCCATCTGAAGTTCATCCTCAATTAAATCAGTTGTTACAGAAGTTAGATGGATACAGTTCTGATATTCTTTTAAAGAAGAACGAAGCTAAAAGCCAACTAACGAATATCGTTAAAAATAAAAAGAAAGTAGGCCTTTATAACCAAATAAAGTAGGAACAGATGAAAAGCACTTTGGGTTTAGATAAAGAATTAGATCACCTTGCAGATAAATTGACAGAGGTAAGGGCGCATGAAGAGCGTGAGCAAAAGTTTGCTTCAGAAGCAAATGAAAGATTTGTACTAAACCTAGAAGTCTTTAGGAAATATTATCCTGATATTTTTAACGTTGTAAGTAGCTATAAACCCAGAGAAGATTTCTGCCTTCATGTCACTAAGTCAGGCCATGGTAACTTTAAACCAAAAGACTCTGAAGTTGTATTATATAGTGATAATCCAAAAGCCCAAGCTAAAGAACAAGTAGATAAATACACCTCGCAAGCAAACTTTGGTCGTGCAGACTATTTTTCAACTCAGAAATGGGATACAAGTCCTGATGACGATCGTCTGCACATGAAATATATGTCTAAATTAAGTGGTATTTTAAGTGAGCGGAAGAAAGAGCGTTCGCATAAATTAGCATTTAGTCTCCCTACTCATTATCCTACGGCACTCATCTTTGGCATTGGTTTGGGGTATCACATTCCTGAATTAATGAAAAAGCACAGTTTTGACTATGTTTTTATTTGTGAGCCTGACTTTGAGCTATTTTTTGCGAGTTTGTTTTGTATTGATTGGCAAAAAGTCATTCATGATTTAGATAATGCGGGAAGCTCACTTTTTTTAAGTATTGGCGTTGATTATGAGTCGTTTTTTGAAGAGGTATACAGGATATCTCTCGAAGTAGGTTCTACTGCTGTAGTAAATAGCTTTTGTTTCCAACATTACCCTTCAAAAGAAATTAATGAGTTAATTAAATCTTTTTTCAAAAACTACTACCAGCTTCACCAAGGCTTTGGTTTTTACAATGATGGAATTACAGGGCTAGCCCACAGTATTTACAATGTTGAAAACGGAATAGAATTTTACTTTAAGAATGAAAAAGAAAATCAGTTTTTAGATGATGTTCCAGTATTTGTAGTAGGGAATGGTCCTTCATTAGACCAATCTATTGATCTAATAAGAGAAAATCAAGATAAAGCCATCATATTTGCTGCCGGAACTGCACTCCAAAGTTTATTAAAAGTAGGCATAACACCAGATTTTCATGTGATTGTTGAAAGGCCTAAATCTCAATATGATGTGTTAGTAGATATACTGCCAAGAGAAGAGTACAAAAAGCTAAATCTTTTATCAGTAGATGTTATTTATCCTGAATTACCAAAGCTTTATAAATGGGCAGGTTTAGGTCTAAAAGGGCCTGAAGCATCTACCGCATTTTTGACACTACATAGTTTTTTAAAATACAGACAACCAATTACAGAACTACCAGCAAGTGGACCTTTTGTTTCTAATACCGCTTTTTCTTTTGCAACTACGTTAGGGTTTAAAAATATTTACCTAATAGGTGTCGATAATGGTTATTCGTTAAGTGGTCAAACGCACTCGAAGCTAAGTATTTACTCTGATACAGGCCTTAAATCAAAATACAGTGCCCCAGCTGGTGCTGATATTGATTTTGAAGCGAATTTAAATTATGCCGTTAAAGCAACACCTTTAATGGCCATGTCGAAAAACAGTCTTGAAAGATTAGCAAGGCAGTTACCTAAATCCGTGGCCGTGTACAATGTAGGTGAGGGTGCTCGAATTTCAGGAACTCAACCGTTATCTGAGGATGATGTAATTTTATCAAAAGTGATCGATGATAAAGATATGATTATCGAAAAGATAAAGTCATCAAACTTCCAAAAAGTAAGTTTTGATGATTTTGAAGGTAAACTTAACTTTGATGAGTTTGAGTCTCTTTGTGATCATTTAATTGAATTAGCGAGTAGTCATTACTCATCTCGTGAAGAAGCGAGTAATTTAGTTAATCGGCAGCAACGCGTAATATACGCTTATAAACGCTCAGCCCACCCCCATATTTTTAATTTGCTGAAAGGGACTATGCTGTACTTTTTCTGCCCCCTTCTGACTACTTTGTATTATTTTGAAGATGAAAAAATATCAAAAGATTACTTTTCTCGGATTAATAAACTTTGGATTGCTTTCTTAATTGAAGTGAAAGGTGATTTTAGAGTGAACTGGAAAACCAAATGTAAAACAGTGCACGAAGCACATAAGTAGAGAAATTATAAGTAATATGCTTTTCTTAAATTAACTTATTGCTTCAAGAGTGCACAGTTAAAGTCTTTAAGATCGTTACTATGATCTATCAATAGGCTATAACTTATTTTCAATAAAGTTTGTCGTTAAATACACGTGGTATAGCTTTTTAACAATTAGCTTTACTGATTTGCTCGAACTTTAGCAATGCGACTTTCTTTTACTTAGGAGGATGTTCATAGCTAGCCTGGAATTAGTCTCGATCGCCTATCTGATATCAATCTGTAAAAATCCAAAATCATTTTGCGGTTTTCTTACCTCAAAATACCTCTCTTAGTTAAACGATTTGGTATAAATTCCAATTTGCCACTTTTTTGCTTATAATTTAAGCAATCGGTTTGTCGGAGGCCGCTATGAAAATTCAATCACCCAATACCGGGTTACTCAATCAAACTCAGCAAGCAAATAACAAGCTTGCTGAACAATTAGCGACAGGTAAAAAAGTAAATTCTGCGACGGACGATGCCGCTGCACTGCAAATTATTGATAGGCTAACCTCTCAGCAAAATGGTTATAGCCAAGCTATTAGCAATGCTTATGATGGTATTTCTTACTCGCAAGTGACTGAGTCTAACTTGTCGGGCGTTAACGATGCGGTGTCGCGAATCCGCGAGCTGTCTATCCAAGCAGGCAATGGTGCACTGACAGACAATGACAGAGCAGCATTGCAAGAAGAAGTAACGCAGTTGCAAACACAGATCACAGAAACATTTGAAAATGCCACTTTTGGTGGTAAGCCATTGTTTGATGGTGAACAAGTGTCATTTCAAGTGGGACCAGATGCCAATACCACCCAGTCAATTACGCCGAGTAACGGCAGTATCGCCTCAGTGATTGCGGGTATTGATATCTCGACACAAGCAGGAGCACAAGCTGCGATTGACATAAGCGACCAAGCGAGCGAAGAAATTAACACGCAACGTGCTGAGTTAGGTGCATTTCAAAACACTTTAGAAAGTACGATAAAAGGTTTGGGTAACCAACGCGAAAACATTGCAGCAAGTCAAAGTCGAATTGAAGACACTGATTATGCAAAAGCGGTGTCTGATCAAATTGCTAATGATATTTTATCGCAGGCATCCGTTGCACTGCGTGGACAAGCCAACCGTTCTGCAGAATCAATTTTGGGTTTGCTTTAACCCTTTAGTATTGGTTATAGCTGCTAAGTGACTATTTTTTGGCGTTGATGTCAAAAAGTTGCCGCTTAGCGCTTGCATCCCTCTTAAACTCGCTTACAATTTAGAAACTAACTAACCCGTAGTCACTGTGGTTCGCCAATAATGATCTTAATTTTAGACAATAATAATAATCGTGCGATTGGTTTAAATGCAGCCCTCACTTTTATCGGAGAAGCTGTACAACTCGTTGATGAGTCAACACTTCAATCATTTTGTGAAAAACATCAACAACAAGAGTGCATGGTTATTCTTGGTGCACTTCAGCAATTAGATCATGAGTCTGTCATTAAGCAGTTTCCTGCGATCCCTTTTCTTTTGATTGGTGAAACGTTAAAGCCACTTTTAAGCATTGCCAATGTTGTAGGCTTAATTTGTGAGCCATTTAATCATGATGTGACTACGCAGCTTTTACATGATTGTCAGCAATATCAACGTATGTTGCCGGGCGATCATAAACAGTCAAAATCGAATAAATTGTTTGATGGTTTGGTTGGTGAAACAGATGCCGTTAAAGATGTGCGTTTTTTAATTGAGCAAGTTGCTAAAACCGATGCCAATGTGCTGATACTCGGTGAATCTGGAACGGGTAAAGAAGTGGTTGCGCGAAATGTTCATTTGCTATCTAAGCGCAGCTCTGGTCCATTCGTACCCGTTAACTGTGGTGCCATTCCGGGTGAGTTATTAGAAAGTGAATTATTTGGCCATGAGAAAGGTGCATTTACAGGTGCAATTTCGGCGCGAAAAGGGCGTTTTGAATTAGCCCAAGGTGGTACGCTCTTTCTTGATGAAATAGGTGATATGCCGCTACAGATGCAAGTAAAGTTGCTGCGCGTTTTACAAGAGCGAAGCTATGAGCGGGTCGGTGGTACGAAACCAATTCAAGCCGATGTGCGTATTATTGCAGCGACCCATCGTAATTTAGAAGAGATGATAGAAAAAGGCGATTTTCGTGAAGATTTATTCTATCGTTTAAATGTATTTCCTATTGAGAACCCGTCGTTAAGCGAACGCGCTGATGATATTCCGCTCCTGCTTAAAGAGTTAATGCGTCGTGTTAACGAGCAAAGTGGCACGACGGCGAAGTTTACAGAGCGAGCAATTCAAAGCTTAAAAGAGCATGCGTGGCCTGGGAATATTCGTGAACTGGCAAACTTGGTTGAGCGTATGGTGATCATGTTCCCTGATAAAGTGGTTGATGTGCCAGATTTACCTGCAAAGTATCGTTACATAGAAGTTGAAGCCTATCAGCCTGAGTACCCTGAAGAGTTGATGGAACGAGATGCATTTAACGATATATTCAGCACTGGCTTTAGCGATTATGAAGATGAAGAGCCGCAAACGCCCGCTACACATGTTGACTCGGGTTTATTACCAGATGATGGCATTGAGCTTAAAGAATACTTAGCAGAACTTGAAATTAGCCTAATTAGTCAAGCGCTTGAGCGTTATGACTATGTTGTAGCACGTGCTGCCGAAATTTTGGGCGTGCGCCGCACGACACTCGTCGAAAAAATGAAAAAATATAACTTATCGCGAGACTAGCGCTTGTTTGTATTATGTAGGTCGATGTTTACGGGAATACCTGAATTAACAGGCTAAAGTACGACCTACTTGATATCGCAATACCTTCCTTTATTTAAATCAAGCGCTTAATATTGCTCGATTATCTGGGCTTTTCTAAAACAATCATTACAGTGATCGTTAACCATGCCACAGGCCTGCATATGGGCATAAACGGTTGTTGGACCTAAAAATTTAAAACCACGTTTTTTTAAATCTTTTGCAAAGGCTGTCGAGGCTTCAGTAATGGCTGGGTAATCTTCAAGTTTATCGACATTATTCACCAAAGGTTTCCCCCCAACGAACTGCCATTGGTAATTTGAGAAGCTACCAAACTCTTTTTGTATCTCAATAAATCGCTTGGCATTATTAATCGTGGCGGCAATTTTTAAGCGATTGCGAATAATGCNGTCATCTTGCATTAGGCGTTCAATGTCGCTGTCATCCATNTGTGCAACGTCGTCAACAACAAAATTTTTAAAGGCGCGACGGTAGCCATCACGCTTTTTTAAAATTGTGTACCAGCTGAGTCCTGCTTGTGCAGATTCTAAAGTAATGAATTCAAAAAGGCGGTGGTCATCATAAATTGGCACCCCCCATTCTTCGTCATGATAGGCGACATAATCATCTTTGCTGGTATCGAGCCATGGGCAGCGGTTGTGGTGATGGTGTTGCATCGTTCCCTCGCGATTGTCATTTTTTTGTCGTTGTAAAATTAACGCTAAACTACTGAAATAAAACAATAATAATTATGGTACGGATTGTGCATTTACACAGCTAGACACGATTTTTTGAGTATCGATTATGGCCTTAGCACATGTACTAAAACCACAATTTATCACAGCTAATCAATATAACCCATGTTTACAGCAAGAAGAGTATGTGGGTGAGTTGAGTGAACTTCGTCAGCAAGCAAGTTGGTTGAGCCATTTGGTTGATACCATGCCTGCGGGGGTTGTGGTATTGGATGGCCGCGGCATGATTGCAAAAGCGAATCAAATCGCTATCGATATGCTTGGTGAGCCTCTGGAAGGTGAAAAGTGGTTCAGCGTTATTCAGCGCTCTTTTCGTCCTAAACAAGATGATGGTCACGAAGTCTCACTCAAAGATGGTCGCTTGATTAAGCTTGATATAACGGCTCTGACGCCAGAACCGGGGCAATTAATTTTAATGACCGATTTGACCGAAACACGCCGACTGCAAAAGCGTGTTGCACACATGCAGCGCCTGAGTGCGCTGGGTAAAATGGTCGCATCGCTTGCGCATCAAGTAAGAACACCGCTTTCGGCTGCTATGTTATATGCGGCTAATTTAGGCTCTAAACGCTTACCTGAAAGCTCGCGTGGTAATTTTCATAACAAGTTAATGTCACGATTAAAAGATTTAGAAACCCAAGTGAATGATATGTTGTTGTTTGCTAAAAGTGGCGAACAGCAAGTAGTTGAGCGTGTATCAATGCAGCAATTACTCAATGAAGTAAAAGCGGGGGCTGATGCTATGGTGGCGCAAAACCACAGTGAATTAACCGTTAGTTTGCCAGAGCCCGATATTGAAATTGTGGGCAATAAAACAGCGTTAGCCAGTGCTGTTCAAAATCTTATTCATAACAGTATTCAAATTATTGGCCAGCACGCAAAAGTGTCACTCAGCGCTCAGCGTGATGAGAGGAGTGAACACTGTGTTCGNATCAGCGTCAGCGATAATGGCCCTGGAGTCGATATTAGCCAAGCCGAAAAATTATTTGAACCCTTTTACACAACGAAAAGCCAAGGTACAGGGCTTGGGCTTGCAGTCGTAAGCTCAGTCGCTAATGCGCATCAAGGGCGGGTCGAAGTGGCTAATAATGCCCATGGGGGGGCATGTTTTAGTTTAATCCTGCCCATTAGTGCAGAAACTACGTCAGTGGAGGCAAGATGAATACGAACTCTATTTTAGTCGTTGAAGACGACGCAGGCTTACGCGAAGCCTTAATTGATACATTGGAAATGTCAGGTATTGATTGCATCGCTGCCGACAGTGCCGAGCAAGCAATGGTATTGCTAAAGCAAGGGACGTATTCATTGGTGGTAAGCGATGTACAAATGGGCGCGATGAGCGGCCTTGATTTATTGCGTAGCATTAAACTTAATTACCCTGAGCTACCAGTATTAATGATGACAGCATACGCCACCATTGATGATGCGGTTGAGGCAATGCGTTTAGGGGCCATTGATTATATGGCTAAACCATTTGCACCCGAAGTTTTACTGAATATGGTGAGTCGTTATTTACCCGAGAAAGAAAAAGAAACCGATGGGCCGATTGTCGCGGATCCATCCAGTATTAAATTACTTGAGCTGGCCAGTAAAGTGGCACGTTCAGATGCCAGTGTCATGGTGCTCGGACCCAGTGGTTCGGGTAAAGAAGTGCTGGCGCGCTTTATTCACGATAAATCAAGTCGCGCAGATGCCCCTTTTGTAGCGATTAACTGTGCCGCTATTCCTGAGAACATGTTAGAAGCGACCTTGTTTGGTTATGAAAAAGGTGCATTTACTGGGGCGATTCAAGCGTGTCCGGGCAAATTTGAACAAGCACAAGGTGGCACTATCTTGCTTGACGAAATCACCGAAATGGATTTGGGTCTGCAAGCTAAGTTACTGCGTGTTTTGCAAGAGCGTGAAGTTGAGCGTTTGGGTGGTCGTAAAACCATTGAGCTCGATGTTAGAGTACTCGCAACCAGTAACCGTGATTTAAAAGAAGCTGTTAGCGAAAATTTATTCAGAGAAGATTTGTATTATCGCTTAAATGTTTTTCCGTTAATGTGGCGTCCGCTGTGTGAGCGCCCAGGTGATATNATTGTCCTTGCAGAGCATTTAATTGAGCGTCATTGCATCAGAAGTAAAGAGCCTATCGCATTATTAACTGAGCAAGCAAAGCAAAAACTGCTATCGCATGCTTGGCCGGGAAATGTCCGAGAACTTGATAATGTGATTCAGCGTGCACTGATACTATGTGATGGTAATAGCATTCATGAAGACGATATATTTATTGAAGAGCTCTTAGCGGTTAAAGCACAGACTGTAAATAGTGCACCGGTGCAAAATGCCCCGGTTTATAAAGAGCAAGCGATTAACCCCATGCATAACGAAATTCCATCTGTGAACGAGCAGGGAAATTATAAAGATGAGCTTAAAGACAAAGAGCATCGCATTATTTTAGAAACCCTAGCTAAGTGCCAAGGAAAGCGCAAAGAGGTTGCTGAAACATTAGGGATTAGTCCACGAACACTTAGATATAAACTAGCTCAAATGCGCGACCTAGGTATTGCATTACCCGCTTAAAAGCATCCCCCCTTAACTGACAAGCTCACTCCGTGTGGGCTTGTTTGCTGTCAAAACTCTGACAAACAAAATAAAAACCTAACACATTGATTTATATTGCTTTATTTTGTGGCACGTTTTGTGCTTTATCTATATATAAGTAAACTGCATTGTCAGAGAGTATTATGAAAGTTCAAAACAGCGCATTATTTCAAGAAATGCAATCTATGGCACTTGAAGCTAGCCGTAGTCAATCCGTTAATAATTTACCAACTCAGGCTCAGCCAACATCATCGGCGCAATTTGGTGACTTACTTACAAGCGCGCTAGATACCGTTAATGGCCTGCAGCAAGAAGCAAAACAAAAAGTAACAGCACTTGAGATGGGAGACCGCAGTGTATCCCTTGCTGAAGTAATGATTGCTTCGCAAAAGTCTTCGGTTGCTTTTGAAGCAACGGTGCAAGTTCGCAACAAACTTGTTGAAGCATATAAAGAAATCATGAACATGCCTGTTTAACTAGGTAGTGGAGAATTATTGTGGCGCAATCTAATCAATCAACTGATCTAGCCCTCGCAGGCGGCGGTGTCGATACTTCAGACACGGATGATCAACAAGAGCAAAAGTCAGGCTACCTCAGTGCCCTCAATGGCGTTGATGTATTACGTCAGGTGACGTTGGTCATTGCACTGGCTATTTGTTTGGCAATCGCAATTTTTATTATTATCTGGGCTCGTCAACCAGATATGCGACCGCTGGGTAAAATGCCAACGGAAGAGCTTATCCAAACGCTGGACTTTTTAGACGCACAGAAGATTGATTATGAACTTGATGGTAATGTCATCTCAGTTGAAGAAGGCGAATACCAAAATATTAAATTATTGATGGCCCGTGAAGGTCTTGAGCAAGCGCCAAGCTCAGGCACCGACATCATCATGCAAGATATGGGCTTTGGTGTTAGCCAACGCTTAGAACGTGAACGTTTAAAACATGGTCGTGAGCAGCAACTTGCTCGNACAATCGAAGAGCTAAAAAATGTCACTCGCGCCAAAGTGCTTTTAGCAATTCCAAAAGAAAACGTATTTGCTCGTCGTGAAAAATTACCATCAGCTACCGTTGTACTGACTCTTAAACGTGGCCGTATGTTAGATGGTGAAGAAATCGACTCAGTTGTTGATATTGTTGCCTCTGCAGTACAAGGTCTTTCACCTGAGCGTGTTACGGTGACAGATCAAAACGGTCGCTTACTTAATTCGGGTTCACAAAATTCACTGGCAGCGCGTTCTCGCAAAGAATATGAAATTGAGCGCAAGCGTGAAGAAGAATACTTAAATAAAATCGANAGCATCTTAATTCCTGTCGTAGGCTTAGGTAATTACACTGCGCAAGTTGATTTAAATATGGACTTTAGTGCGGTAGAAGAAACACAAAAGCGCTACAACCCAGACTTACCTGCAGTGCGCAGTGAAACAACATTTGAAGAAAATAACATTGGTGGTCTTGCTGTGGGGATCCCAGGTGCCTTGACTAATCAACCGCCTGTTAATTCAAATATTCCTGAAGTTGCAGGACAAGGGGGCGCTGGTAGTGCAATGAACCCAAGTCGTTCGCACAAAGAAGCAACCCGTAATTACGAGCTAGATACCACTATTTCTCATAAGCGTCAGCAAACAGGTGTTATTCGTCGTATTAGTGTATCTGTTGCGGTTGACTATGTGCCACAAGTGGGTGAAAACGGCGAGACAACAATGGTTCCTCGTTCTGTTGAAGCGCTGTCAAATATCCGTCGCTTGCTACAAGGCGGAGTGGGGTTTGATATGCAACGTGGTGATGCGCTTGAAGTTGTTACTGTTCCGTTTGTACGTGAAGACACCGCTGCGGCCATAGAAGTGCCTATTTGGGAACNAGACTGGTTTATGAAGATATTACGTTTATCATTAGGTGCATTAGTGATTATCGTACTTATCATGGCGGTTGTGAAACCTATGCTGAAACGCTTAATTTACCCAGATGATACACTTGAAGAGTATGATGAAGATGCACTTAGCTCTGGTGTAGATATTGGTGATAGTACGCTAGATATGCTAAATAAAGACTTTGACTCTGCTGCTGTAGGATTCTCAAGTGATGGTACACTACAGCTGCCAGATTTACATGGTGATGAAGATTTACTCAAAGCAGTTCGTGCATTGGTTGCTAATGAACCAGAACTGTCTTCTCAAGTAGTGAAAGCGTGGTTAACTGAAGATGACTGATCAAGAACAAAAACAACTCCCACCGGCGTTTGATGTTGATAAATTAGACGGTGTTGATAAAGCAGCGATTTTATTGCTGAGTTTATCGGAAGAAGATGCTGCGCAAATTCTAAAACACTTAGAGCCTAAGCAAGTGCAAAAAGTGGGCATGGCGATGGCTGCATTAGACGATTTATCGCAAGCGAAAATCAGCGCCGTTCATAACTTGTTTATTGAGCAAATTCAAAGCTTCAGTACCATAGGTTTCCAATCTGAAGACTTTATTAAAAAAGCGCTTACGGCCGCACTTGGTGAAGATAAGGCCGCCAGCCTAATCGACCAAATTGTGATGGGNTCGGGAGCGAAAGGTCTTGATTCACTTAAGTGGATGGACTCGAAACAGGTGGCTAATATTATTCGTAATGAGCATCCGCAGATTCAAACCATTGTGCTTTCTTACTTAGAGCCTGAGCAATCAGCCGAGATTCTGTCGCAATTCCCAGAGAAAGTGCGTCTTGATTTAACGATGCGTATTGCGAACCTTGAAGAAGTTCAACCAGCTGCATTGCAAGAGTTAAACGAGATCATGGAGAAACAGTTCGCCGGCCAAGCAGGTGCACAGGCAGCGAAAATGGGCGGCTTAAAAGCAGCGGCAGATATCATGAACTACCTTGATACCAATATTGAAGGTCAGTTAATGGATTCGATTCGTGAGCATGACGAAGAAATGTCGCAACAAATTCAAGACTTGATGTTCGTATTCGAAAACTTAATGGATGTAGAAGATCGAGGNATTCAAGCGATTCTGCGCGAAGTACAGCAAGATGTCNTNATGAAAGCGATTAAAGGCACAGATGAGGCACTGAAAGAGAAGATCTTAAGTAATATGTCTAAACGTGCAGCGGAATTACTGGCCGACGACTTAGAAGCTATGGGCCCTGTGCGTATTAGTGAAGTAGAAGCGGCACAAAAAGAAATTTTGTCTACAGCACGTCGTTTAGCTGACTCAGGCGAAATTATGCTTGGCGGTGGCGGTGGTGAGGAGTTCCTGTAAACCATGACAAAGCCTTCCTTTCATCCCGGACGCCCAGTTCATGCAAGTGACGCAGTCGATGAACTACTCGAGAACTGGCCGATTCCTGATGTAGCGCAAGATACCCGAAAGTTTGCTGGGCGCTCAACAGCTTACGGTACCCCTTTGGCTGATCTGTACCGTAAAGAGCAAGAAAAAAAAGACGTTGAAGAAGAGCCAGAAGAACCTGAATTTCCACCTTTGACGATGGCTGAGCTTGAAAAAATTCGTCAAGATGCTTTCGACGAAGGCTTAAAGCAAGGCCATGAGCAAGGTTACATTGATGGCTTTGAAAAAGGCGTGGGTGAAGGAAAAGAAGCNGGCTACAAAGANGGTGTTGAGCTGGGTAAAGCACAAGGCCAAGAAGACATAAAACCGATTTTAGAAGAGCAACTGACTACGCTAAGAAGTTTGCTTGATAGCCTAACTCAGCCCTTATCAAAAGTGGATGAAAGTGCTGAAAAGCAACTTGTTCAACTNGCCGTTATGCTNAGCGAATCGCTTATNTATCAAGAAATAAAAACATCACCAGATGTTATTTTGCANGCACTTAAACACGCTATTGATGCACTAGCAGANGAGCAAACAAGAGTGCGTATTCATCTACACCCAGATGACATTGCGCTGATCACNGAAAGTTACGGTGAGCAAACTATTNCAGATAATCACTGGCAATTAGTAGCAGAACCGACACTTGAACGCGGCGGCTGCGAAATAAAAACCCCGCAATCATCCATCGATATGACCGTAAAAACACGCGTCAAAGAAACATTGGAAAACTTCTTGCATAATAGTGGTATCTAACTCTTTTTAGGCTCACTATGAGTAGTCAATCAATGACCCTTAGCGACCGTTTAAAACGGTACGAAAAGCATATTAAAGTTTCTAAACCGGCCGTTGCGGGTATGTTGACGCGCGTAGTCGGTTTGACGCTTGAAGCAAGAGGTTTGAGAGCGCCAGTAGGCAGCCAATGTAAAATAGAAACTATCAATGGGTTTGTCGATGCTGAAGTGGTTGGTTTTAACGACCAAACGCTTTATTTGATGCCAAACGACCATATTTCTGGAGTACTCCCCGGTGCAAGAGTGATCCCACAAGTTAATGAAACGGGTTTACCTGTAGGGATGGGCTTATTAGGTCGGGTTGTTGACGGCTTAGGTCGACCGTTGGATGGGCTGGGTGCTGTTAATGCTGAGCACTACCTCAAGTTTGCGCAAAATACGATTAACCCCCTTTCAAGAAGACCAATTAGTCAGCCGATGGATGTGGGTGTTCGTGCGATAAACTCTGTGATTACGGTGGGTCAAGGCCAGCGTATGGGCTTGTTTGCAGGCTCTGGTGTTGGTAAGTCGGTGCTGCTAGGAATGATGACTCGTGGTTCAGAGGCTGACGTCATTGTTGTTGGTCTTGTGGGTGAGCGTGGCCGTGAGGTCAAAGAGTTTATTGAAGAAATACTAGGAGTAGAAGGGCGTAAACGTTCAGTGGTCGTTGCTGCTCCTGCTGATGCATCTCCCTTGATGCGTTTAAAAGGCTGCGAAAGTGCAGTAACCATTGCAGAATATTTTCGTGACCAAGGGCTTAATGTGCTGTTACTGCTCGACTCTGTAACCCGTTATGCTATGGCACAGCGTGAAATAGCGCTGGCAGTGGGTGAGCCACCGGCAACAAAAGGCTATCCACCCTCGGTGTTTGCTAAGTTACCAGCATTGGTAGAACGCGCGGGGAATGGCGGCGAAGGGCAAGGATCTATCACAGCCTTTTTTACGGTACTGAGTGAGGGGGATGATATGCAAGACCCTATTGCTGACTCGGCTCGAGCTATTCTTGATGGACATATTGTGCTCTCTCGAGAGCTTGCTGATAGCGGCCATTATCCCGCAATAGACATTGAAAAGTCGATCTCGCGGGTGATGCCGCAAGTGGTGTCAGAGGCGCATATGCAGCAAGCACGTGTGCTTAAACAGGTTTATTCAATGTATCAGCAGAATAAAGATATGATCACGCTTGGAGCATATCAAAAAGGCACTGACCCGATGCTCGATCAAGCCATTAATATGATGCCAAGAGTCAATCAATTCCTACAGNAAGGCATGAAAGATGTGATCAGTTATGATGATGGCCTTCAAGGCCTTGCGCAGTTATTAGGACAAGCATAATGGCAAACAGTAAACTTGATTTATTATTAAAGCTTGAAAACGACAAAGAAGAATCATTGCGCATGGATTACTTAAAAGCNCAGCAGCACTTGCAAAGTAATCAACAAAAACTGCAAGGTNTAAACAACTTTCGATTAGAGTACTCACAGCAATTGCACTTAAAAGGCCGTTCTGGTTTATCAAGCGCAGGNTTTAGTCAGTACCATTCGTTTATAGCAAAAATCGAAGAAGCCATTCGCCAACAAGCNAGTACTGTTAATACGGCAAAACAAGTTGTATCGCAAAGAAAAACACTGTGGCTAAAACAGCAAGTTAAAGCAAAAGCAGTCGCTAAATTAATTGAGAAACACGCGTTAAAACAGGCTGCGATAGTGGCTAAAAATGAACAAAAAATGTTGGACGAGTTTGCCTCTAATCAGTTCTTCCAGCGTCAACTGAAAAACCCAACCTTATAATCCTGATTTTTAGGCATGCAATTTGCAGCTATCTGCTTAACAGCGTTAATTTTGGCACTTGCGGCGGCAAATTGCCTCTTTATATTTAGGTGAATTATGGCGATCAGTGATATTAATTTGCAGGTTAAAACTGAGCACGATACTGGTTTTTTAAGCAAAGAATCAGAGGCAAATGATCACGCATCAGGCCTAAGCTTTTTAACTGAATTGTCTGAAGCAAGCGAAGCGGTACACTCTAAAACTGTCGCTAATAAACAGAGCGACAATAGTAACGTAATGCAAAGTGAGGCTGAACAAGCAGGCGGTGTCGT
>JGI25130J35507_1000053_pt1 | contig 37373 bp, 44 predicted proteins | sample ETNvirnome_2_300_FD_35507 | JGI IMG/M metagenome (IMG submission 35507)
AAAACAAGTAATAGGCTACGGTAAAGAGTTCGACAAATCTTATGAGACACTTGTAAAACAGATTTTAAATGGTGTTAAAAAAGAAGAAGCAATAACAGGTAGTGAAAATGCTGGTTCCAGTAAGGGTACCCCTACAATCAAAACCCCACTTGGTGCTTTTGGTCGTTTCGGTGATCCACTGACTCCGGAGAAGAGAAAAGAATATCTAGATGCTGAGCAAGAATTTGATGAGTTCGAAGTCCTTCGCCGAGCTAGCGGGATGGAAGACCCAAACAAATTCCGTAAATGGCTAGATAATAATCCAGACTGGAAAGCGGCTCGAGACAACAATGGTGAAATGTATCCTGCAAAAGAATGGGATGAGCTTAAAATGTATCAAGAATCAAAAGATAGTTTAGACATCGTCCTGGAAAATTATCTCGGTGCCGACATAATTAAGAGTATTAGGATCAGATCTAAGTCCAAAAAGATCCCTGGAGATAAGAAATGAAGATTAATGCCTCAGAGCTACGTGAAATGATTCTGCAAGAGATGTGTAATATGCATCGAGATCACGACGCTCATGACGAACTCTTTAGTGCGGTCATGCAAGCTGCGGGCGGGTGCCCGATCAAAGCAGGTTCCATACTTCAAGGGATGATGGATCGAGTTAGCGCTCACTCAAACCGGGAAAAGACTAATCCCATGACTTCACCGGACAACATTCCAGTTGGTGCTGAGGTTTTGGGTGATGAGGCTTATATGGAACAGAAAAAGAGCTCTGCTCATCGCGGGCCAGGACACTCTATTGGCATTCTCGGGCCCGGTTTTCGATAAAAAATTATACGTTTCAGGATTTCTCTGTAATTATAAAATAAGAGAGAATGAGTTTTGAGAAAGATCACATCTCACAAAAAACAATCTAAAGCTCTTAAAAAAAAGAGAAAAGATAAAGAGCGACAGAAAAAAGCAAAAGAATACAGAGATATCCAGAAACAGATAGCAAAGAGAGTAAAAGCTATCGAAAACATGATATCACAGGTACCTTCTTCTTGCACCTCATGCGGTACCATCTTCAACAACAAAGACGATGATCACTTAGACAAGTGGAATATGAAAATAGAAGGATCCGATATCCTTCTCGCATGTGATAAATGTACTAGAGAAAATAATGAACCAGAAGAGAGTTAGGGTAGATCCCAAGAGATTAGCTTCTGACGTAGAAGAAATTAAGGAAAAACTGGACTCCTTAGCAGATCAGGATGAATTTTTAAAATCTAAATCTGATTATCTCTTACAGCGTCTCACAAGGTTCGCATCAAGTTACGTAAGATCACAAAAGAAGAATTTTAAGAAGCAAGATAAAACTGAGATATGGCTCTACGCTTTAACAGCTGCATCTTTGTTAAATTTATATCTTTATTTTTTCCAATAGAGATAATATTCTCACACATTATTGATGTTATCTCCACCTCTTGATGGTGCTTGTCAATTTATAAAACTCTGGATGATCTGAATATTTATTTTCAAAGGAGCAGCATGTGTCAGATCTTGAAAACGTAGTATTAGCTAAGCTGGTTCAAATTGAGTCTAAGCTCAACTCATCCCACGTTTTAAACGGCGGATTTGAAAAACTTGTACAGGATATTCAGCATACAAACGACCAGCTAGNCGAAGTAAAAGAATCTCTAGAGATAATNAATGATACTGTTAATGATCCAGAGAGTGGCGTCAGATCCCGAGTAAGAGATCTTGAAGCAGAGTCACAGAGAAGGTGGGAGTTCGTACAAGAAGCGAAAAGAAAGATCGATGATGTCGAAGAGCTTCAAGTCTGGAAAAAAGAAGTGGAAGATAAAGTCCGCCAAATTGAGATTCACAATTTAGAGTTAGATCGCCTCAAGATCTGGCAAGCTAATTTTAGCAAATTGCAGTGGTTATTTGGTTCTACTATTGCGGTCCTTATAATTCAGGCGCTTTTTGGGGTATTATTACCTTGAGCGATTATGAGTACTTTTAGAAAACACAAATCTATAGCAGATCGATCAGCAACCGATCGCTCTCGACACAAACAAAAAATTGAAGAAGCTTTAAAGGAAGGTATCCGCGATATCGTCGCCGAAGAGTCCATTATTGGACAGGATGGCAAGAAAAAGATTCGAATTCCTGTAAAAGGTATTAAAGAATATCAGTTCATCTATGGCGATAACTCTAAAAAGGTTGGTTCCGCCCCGGGCAAAGATATCCACAGAGACCAGAAGATTGCTGAGGATAAGGAAGATAAGAAATCAGGTAACAAGCCCGGGGATAAACCGGGTGAGGAGTTCTATGACGTAGAGATTACATTAGAAGAACTCGCAGAATACCTTTTCAGTGATCTTGAGCTTCCTGATCTTGACAAGAAGAAATTTAAGTTCTTATCTTCCGATACTTTTAGAAGAAAAGGCTTTCGACCAAAAGGTATTCGACCTCGACTATCCAAAAAGGAAACCCTTAAGCAAAAGATTCGTCGTAAGAAGATGGCTCAAAAAGTAGGGACCTACAATGAGGAGGACGGTGAGAGATTTCCTTTTCACGAGGATGATCTACGATATAAACACTTCAAGGTAAAAGAGACTGAGATCTCCTCTGCTGCTATCTTTTTTATCATGGATATTTCCGGATCTATGAGCACGGAGAAAAAGTATATTGCTAGAAGCTTCTTCTTTCTCCTCTATCAGTTTTTACGTCACAAATACGATAATGTTGAAGTTGTATTCATTGCGCATACTACTACAGCAAAGGAAGTAAATGAGAAGGATTTCTTTAGTTTATCGCCATCAGGTGGAACTTTTATTTCTCCCGCTCTAGATTTAACCTTAGAGATCATTGAGAAGAGATATCATCCTAGTAATTGGAATATCTATACTTTCCACTGTTCTGACGGTGATAACTGGGCAGAAGATGAGGAAAAATCCTATAATTCCTCCCAGAAACTTAAAGCGATATCTCAGCTTTACACATTCTGTGAGATTGATCCCAATGGTGAATCATCACAGTGGCGGCAGAATAACAACTCTAGAATGTGGGAAATTTATCAGTCATTAGTGGATAAGAAGTTTAAAACCCTAAAGATGATCAATTCCAAAGATATCTGGCCTTCATTTAAGAAGCTTTTTGGTGGGAGGTCACAATAATGGAATGGACATTTGAAGATCTGCAAAAGTGGGATGAAAAGATAGTCAAGCTAGCCAAAAAATACAACCTTGACTGGTACCCAATTGATTACGAAGTGTGTGACTATCATGATATGATCGGTTACATGTCGTACATTGGAATGCCCACTCACTACCAGCATTGGTCGTACGGCAAGTCCTTTGAGCGAACACACACCATGTACAACCTCGGCATGGAGGGATTACCCTACGAGATGATCATCAATAGTGATCCTTCGATATCCTACTTGATGTCTGAGAATCCTTTTCCTTTGCAGGTCATGATCATGGCACACTGCGTTGGACACTCCGACTTTTTTAAGAATAATCGGATGTTTAAGCACACCGATGCTGCAAATGTGATCGAGAGATTTCGAAATGCTGCTAAGAGAATTAAAAAGTATGTTGAGAATCCCAATATCGGTGCAGATTCGGTTGAGAAAATAATTGATGCCTGCCACTCTTTGAAGTATCACAACTACCGTGAGTTTGGAATCAAGAGAAGAACGCATGAAGAGATCAAGCAGAACTATGTTGATATTGCCAATTCTAGGCCTGAAGAACTTCCTGAAGATTTTGATATTAAAAAGATTCCACTAGAACCTGATTATGATATTCTAAACTTCATTGCAATTCATTCCAGAAATTTGGAGTCCTGGGAAAGAGATATTGTCAATATCGTACGAGAAGAATCAATGTATTTCATGCCTCAAGCAATGACAAAGATTATGAATGAGGGATGGGCATCATTCTGGCACTATAAACTGATGACAGAACTTGATCTTCCTCAAGAGTTTCACTTGGCTTTCCTAAAGAGTCATAATCAGGTCCTTCGTCCTATGGTGGGAAGAATTAATCCGTATCACCTAGGATTTACTATCTTCAAGTGGATCGAGAAAAATCGAGGTCTGGATGAATGCTTTATAGCAAGAACCGCTCATAATGATGAGTCTTTTATTAGAGCTTATCTCAATCAAGAGATTTGTGAAGAACTTAATCTTTTCTCTTATTCCAAGAAGAAGAAAGAGTGGACAATTGATGATATTTCTGATGATGATGGATGGAAACAGATCCGTGAGGATCTGATAAAAAANGTGGGTTTGAATACACTGCCAAATATTTATATCAAAGAGTTGAAGAAGGATCATACATTGGTTCTTGAACACGAACATGATGGTAGAGATCTAGATCTTGACTATGCACACAATGTATGTGAACATATTTTAGATCTTTGGGGTGATGAATTTAAGTTCTTTACGATTATTGAAGATGATCCTTTCGAGATTTAAACTCCTACTTATTAGTGTGTATTATTGAATGTGTGGAGCATCACGAATGTCAAAATCAAAATTTGCTGATCTCATTAGTAAACAGAGAGAGGAAAAGAAGGCTTTGTCCTTCGAAGGTACTTTTCTTGAGTACTTAGAAGTTGTAGAGAAACAACCTAAGATTACATCTTTAGCTCATCGAAGATTATATGACGTCCTTACGGAGGACGGAATTGAAATCCTAGATGAGACAGATGATCGTTGCCGCCGCCTCTTCGACAGTGAGAAGACTAAAGTCTATAACTACTTTAAGCCACACTTCTTTGGTATGGAGAGATCCCTTGCAAAGATAATGAGATTCTTAAGATCAGCGGCAATGAAAGGAGAGGAAAGTCGTCAGGTTCTTCTTCTTCTTGGCCCAGTCGGTGCAGGTAAGTCTGCACTAATCGAACACATCAAAAAAGGCCTAGAAAGAGCAGAAAATATCTATCATTTAGATGGATGCCCAATCAGAGAAGAACCGCTGCACTTGGTTCCTCGTTCACTCCGGGGTAAATTTGAGAAACTGCTCGGTACAAAGATCGAAGGTGATCTCTGCCCAGTATGCCGCCATCGTCTCTTGGAAGAGTTTGGCGGCAAGTATGAAGACTTCCCAGTAAAACAATCCTCTTTCTCAGTTCGAGGCCGCCGCGGCATCGGCGTCGTTCCACCTGTAGATGCTAATACTCAAGATACTTCAATTCTTATTGGATCAGAGGACATCTCGAAGTTGGACCTGTATCCCGAGGATGATCCCAGAGTGCTTTCCTTGAACGGGGCCTTTAATGTTGGTAACAGAGGAATCGTTGAGTTTGTAGAGGTCTTTAAGAATGAGATTGAATTTCTACACACAATGATCACTGCGACCCAGGAGAAGAATGTACCTTCCCCCGGTAAAGGCGCTATGATTTATTTCGACGGCGTGATTCTTGCACACTGCAACGAGGCGGAATGGAACCGCTTTAAATCCACACACACAAATGAAGCTATACTTGATCGAATCGTCAAGGTTAATGTCCCGTACTGCCTAGAACTTGACGAGGAGGTAAAGATTTACCAGAAGATGCTGGAGATGTCTGATTTCGATGCCCACATTGCACCACACACCCTTGAGGTCGCATCGATGTTTGCTGTTATGTCTCGACTTAAACCTTCTAGTAAAGTTGATCCTTTGGTTAAGATGAAGATCTATAGTGGAGAGGACATCATCGAGAAGGGGAGAGTCAAGAAGGTCGATATTAAAGATCTCCGCGAAGAATCCCGCGATGAAGGTATGACCGGTATATCAACGCGCTTCATCACCAAAGCGCTCGATTCTGCACTATCAGACTCTGAAAGAAATATGGTCACTCCAATCTCAGTTAGGGACTCCCTGATTAAGCAGGTGAAGGAGCAGATCATCGATGAGGAAGCACGTGAGCGTTACCTTGAGTATCTCCAGAAAACCTTGCACGAGGAATATCTGAGAATCTTAGAGAAGGAGATTACTAAGGCTTTCGTGAGTGCGTACGAGGAACAAGCTGAAACACTCTTCGATAACTACCTTGATCATGCCGAAGCGTATGTTAATAAGTCAAGAGTAAAAGATAAGGTAACTCGTGAAGAGATGGAACCAGATGAAAACTTCATGAAATCCATCGAAGAAAATATCGGAATTACGGGTTCTGCAAGAGATGGATTCAGATCTGATGTTACTACTTACATGTTTACTCTTCTTCGTGCTAAAAAGAAGATTGACTGGAAGGCTTACGGGCCGCTAAAAGAAGCCATTGAGAACAAGCTAATGGCATCTGTAAAGGATATGTCTCGAATTGTGACCAAGTCTAAGTCAAGAGACAATAAGCAGCAAAAGAAGTACGGTGATATGGTGACCACTCTCATCGAAGATTACGGCTACAATGAAGATTCCGCAGAAGAAGTGATTAAATTTGCAGCCAATAATCTGTGGAGAGATGGCTGAGATAGCATGTTTTATGAGATCTAAGGTTATAGACCAGGAAAATATTTCTTGGGAAATAAAAAACTACCTAAAAAATATGATAAACTTACTATCTGCACAAGAAGCGGATAAAAAAGTTGCTTTCTTAGTAGGAAACTCACCTAGAACGTCGTCAAGTACAATTTTAACTTTGATGAGCTATGATACGAAAAATAGAACAGAAAATATTATTAAGCAAATTATTGTTAAGACCGCTTTTGATCTTGAGAAAAATCACGCTATCTCTGCAAATATAATGATAAAGTATATTAAGTACTTTTACGAGATGATGGAAAGATTAGAAAGATCTGATCTCTCTCAAAAAGAAATTGATAATCATGCTAACAAATCCTTGAAATCTCATCTTGAAAATGTTCAAAATTCTTTACAAAGACCAAACATAAGCCACTTAAAAAGATTTTTAAAAAATAACTTTAATCCTAAGATTAATTCTCTTTTGACAGAAATATTAAATCTAGCAGGCCCCACAGGCAAGATATCTTTTCACGAAGAAAATACAGAAAAAATTATCTTAGAGTCAAAATCTAGCTATCAATTCTTATTGGATCCAGAGCCCAACCTGATGATCGAAAATAATTTTGAGTGGAAAAGGCAAGATGTAGCAACCTTAGTCATTGAGGGATTTATAGAAAAAGTATCAGAAATAGACTGTGTCTTAAGCAAAGTCGTTGAAAAAAATATTCCTTTGCTTATAGTGTGCCTAGGGTATTCTCAAGAAGTTATTTCAACAATTGCTTTGAATAACCGCCGCGGCACTTTTGATGTAATGATTGCCACGCCGTGCAAAGAGGATGATGCGGTGAATGATTTATCTGATATGACATGTATTTTTGGTACCCCTTATCACGGATATCAAACAGGGACAATTTCGACAGCTTTCACAGAAGAAGATCTAGATTTAACATGTGAAGAGATAATAGTTTCACCCGAAAAGATTCATATCAAGAATAGCAAAACAAGAAAATCTGTTCTGAAGAGACTTGAAAGATTGAAAAGTCAAATTGGAAATTATGAACTATCTGTCAATCAAGCGACAGGTACTAATACATCTCTTATGGATGACTATCTAAGAAGAAGAATAGATTGTCTAACCAGTCATCAAGTAAAAATATCCCTACCAAAGATAAATGCCCAGAAAAAATTTGGATTGATCGAACAAATTGATTATGGCCTGAGAGCTTCGAAATCAATCATAAAGAACGGTACCATAAACTTTAAGTCTAAAGAAAAAGTTGTGAAGGATGGAGAATACATAGCTTCATCTATTTACCTGGGAATTAAATTTGGGTATGAATTATCTAAGCAATTTATGTCAATGAAAAAGGCAATAATTTTTGATGATTAATTGGAGAATATTATGAGTTTGCAAAGTGACGTGACGTACAGCGTTAAAATGATGATCGAAGGAATCAAACCCTTGGTTGAAAAAAATCTTAGAATAGCTGTGAGGGCGAAAAGCCTAACCATTGATGAGGGCAGGATTCCTGGAATCACAAAATTAGTGCATGACACAATTGATCAGGGGTTCATAGAGGGTTCTGACCTACTGATAAATGCGATTAAAAGACACACAATTACGACAAAAAAGTAATAGCTTAACTTTGTCATGATAGAGGGAATAAAACATCTAATCCAGTGTCACTGTATACTTCCCCAGTATAGAAATAGACCCGACCCAGTTTTCCATAAATTTACTGTATTCTCAGTAGTAGAAAATGATATTGCTGCTGAGAAGATAGCCCAGTGCCCAAACTGTGGTGTAATGCACAAAGTTGTAGATCTTTGCAAAAGTGAAATTTTAATCGGAAAAGATGAAAACAGATCGCTAATAGAGAAAAGTGATATTTCTTTATCTCTTCCTCAAAAAGTAATTGATTTATTAGAAACGTATTCTTGTGATCTTCCTACATGGGAACATTGTTCTTTCATCCTTCATGAGAAGCTTTGGGGGTCAAAAGTTAGAATAATTTCTGATGACCTTGAAGATTCAACTGCAGCAAAATTTTTAGTTTTCAATGGTTTTGATGCTTATAAAATTGTGACAGAATCTAGTGATTCATTCTTAAGTCCCCCGCAGGAGATAAAATGAAGAAATATGGAGAGACAGAATCGGACCGATGGGCAAAAGATTCTTTGAAGTGTAGGCAAATTGTTTCTGAAATAATGAATTTTGGTGTATCACAAGATCAAATACTCCAGGTAATAAATCTTCTTGCAATGGAATTAGAAGATAGAAACCAAATGCTAGCCTTTAGAAATTTTTATAAGTCAATTCAGGAAGGTGAATCGCTTGAAGGAAATACTTCTACAGCAAAAATCATTCTAGATAGCTAAAAACCACGCTTTTAAATATTTACTCTGTGATGGGGTACCTCAAATGTCAAGAGTGAATAGACTTTTAAATAGTAGTATTTGGGACACTATCTGTGATGATCCTTCTTGTGGTGAGTTCAGAGCAGAGCTTAAACCAGAAATAAGAAAAGCACTACTTAGAATCGCATATGACTTTCTCGAATCACTCGACCCTAAGATGAACTTTAGCGATATTACCCTAACAGGATCAATGGCAAACTACAATTATTCAGATCAAAGTGATCTAGATCTTCACATACTTTTTGATTTTTCATCGCTTGGACCCGAAGGTGAATTAATAAAAGATCTTTTCAGTGCTAAACGTAGAATATGGAATGACGTGCACAACATAAAGCTCAAGGATCACGACGTTGAACTCTATGCTCAAGATAAAGCTGAACCCCACCATTCTACAGGGGTTTTCTCTGTTTTAAGAAACAAGTGGCTTGTCGTCCCTCACAGAGCCAATCCTGAGATCGACGAGGAGTATGTCCTTAAAAAATCACAAGATATTATGGACAGAATAGACTATTTATCGGGGATGGAAGAAAAGAGAAAATCTCTTGAGGTTACTAAAGACAAGATCATGAAAATGAGAAAAGCAGGCCTTGAGAGAAAAGGTGAATTTGATGAAGAGAATTTAATATTTAAAACCCTGCGAAATACAGGGTACATTGGAAAGTTAAACGACATCATTCGTAATGAATATGATCGTTCTGTATCATTAGATCAATAGCGCTACACAGGAAGGAAGTAGAAATGAGTAAGGTACTAGATAAGTGGGAAGAGTTAAAAGTTCTGGTGGAGAGCCTAGAGCTTGATATTCACAAGAATGCCCGAGGAAATAAGAGTGCAGGAACACGTGCACGCAAAGGATTGCGTCTTTTGAAGAATGCAGCAGCAGACTTAGTCAAGACTTCCTTAGATTCCGGCAAGGATTAATATAATGGGGCCGATCGGTTTCGACGTGGTCGGATGTTGAGGTGATGCAAGTCCTGGAGGTGCCCGGCCAGGTAAAAAGGCACAAAATAATAATCGCAAATGACGATTTTAACATGGAGATGGCGGCTTAAAAACCTGACCACTTCTGAGGTGGCAACAACCGATAAACAGAAAGTTGCTTGAGATAAAAGGTTTCGCTTACTCCTTTTAAAAGTAAGCATTTTTTTGAGATGCGCTTGCTGGAGCCAAAAACCAGCTAAACTTGTAAATGAATCCCTACAATTGAAGGTTACGGACGCGGGTTCGATTCCCGCCGGCTCCACCATTGTTTAGCAAAATAAATGCTAAGAAAGATAGTTATTCAGGAAGGGAAGACTTAAGCTTGCCTAGAATACTTTTCTCTATCTGGCAGATTCTCATCCTTGTTAGATTGAATACTTCACCAATCTCTTGTAGAGTCTTTGGTCCACCTTTTGCGCTTATCAAGACGCAGTTTAAATCATTTTCACACTTGATCCAGTTTTTGCACTCTTTTTTGCGACAGGGAATGTTTTTGGCGGAGTGCGCCCCAAAACATGTTTGTTCTAAAAATTTATTCATACATTTATCTCGAGCAACATCATGAAAAAGACTTTTATTCTTGACACTAATGTTCTTCTCTATGATGCAGATTGTCTGCTATCCTTTGATGATAATAATATAATCATTCCTCTAATTGTTTTAGAAGAACTAGACGGACATAAGCGGCGACCTGATGAAGTGGGTAAAAATGCACGAAGATCTGTGAGGATGCTAGACAATCTCAGGGAGAAAGGATCCCTTGACAAAGGGATCACTTTGGATAACGGCGGAACACTCACTATTTTAAGTAGCGATAAGATAACATGTCCCTTTCCAGCAGATTTAGATTTAACAACTGTTGACAACATGATCTTGGCAATGACAAAATGCCTTCAAGAAACCAGTAAAGAGAAGGTAATATTAGTCACAAAAGATATTAATGTTAGAGTTAAGTGCGATGCCCTTGGAATCAATTGTGAAGATTTTAACAAACATAAGATCATCGAAAAATCAGAAGGCCTCTATACAGGTGTAAGAAGATTTGATGCTCCACAATCTTTGATAGACAGTGTCTATGCTAACAAAGAAATACCCGTACCTCCTGATGTTATAGAAGGTGAACTTTATGCAAATGAATTTATCGTAATGAAAGATAAAGTGTCAGGAAAGGGATCAGCAATAGTAAGATATATGAAAAAGACGAAAACGCTTAGGCTTATTCCTGAGATTAAAAATTCCTGGGGTTTGATTCCTCGAAATAAAGAGCAAAAGTTTTCATTTGACATACTTTTCGACGATGATATCAAGCTAGTTACGCTGGTAGGAAAAGCTGGAACTGGTAAGACTTTATTAGCTGCCTCTGCAGCTCTTGAGCAGGCTTTTTCTAAAAACGGAAAATACAAAAAAGTTGTTATTTCACGACCTGTTCAGGCTGTAGGAAAAGATATTGGTTATCTTCCCGGTGATATTTACGATAAAATGGCACCGTGGATTGCGCCTATTCGAGACAATCTAAGATATCTTTTTGGTGATGATAAAGATACGCTAGACATGTATGTTGAAAGTGGAAAAATAGAGATTGAAGCAATAACCTACATTAGAGGCAGATCAATTTCAGATGCGATCATAATCATTGATGAGGCGCAAAATTTAACTACGCATGAACTTAAGACAATCATTACACGCGTGGGCGAAAATACTAAGATAATCTTGACAGGAGATGTAGATCAGATCGATAACACGTATCTAGATGCAACATCTAATGGCTTAAGCTACACAGTTGAGAAATTTAAAGATTACGATATCGCTGCACACGTAACCCTTTTAAAGGGTGAAAGATCAGAGCTAGCAAGCTTAGGTGCTGAGATCCTATAAATCTCTGATTTTTGTGATTATAATTGATTAGATTTTATTTAACCGGAGGAATCTCATGGATTTCGGAGCCAGCCTTTTTGGCGGAACAAAAGAAGTAATGATACCGAAAGAATGCAAGGTTGTTTTTGTATCAGATAACTTTGTTGAAGATTATGTTGGCGGCGCAGAGCTTACATCTGAAGCATTAATACAATCTTCTCCGTTTGTAGTTTTCAAGTTAAGATCTAAAGAAGTATCTGTTAAAAACCTAGAACAAGGACATGATAAGTTTTGGATTTTTGGTAATTTTTCGCAAATGGATTACAAGCTTATTCCCACCATCGTCGCGAATATGAAATATGCGATTTTGGAATATGACTATAAGTTTTGTCGATACAGGTCTCCTGAAAAACATCTAGAAATTGAAAATATTGAATGTGACTGTGATAATAATGTTCACGGAAAGCTGGTATCTGCTCTCTACCAGGGTGCAAAATCTCTCTGGTGGATGTCTGAAGCCCAAATGGAATTTTATCACAAGAAGTTCCCGTTCTTAAAAGATCGACCCAATGTAGTGCTATCGTCAGTTTTTGATGAAGATTTTTTCTTGAACATGAAATTGCTTAGGGCAAAATATGAAAACAATAAATCTGAAAAATGGATAGTGATCGGATCTAATTCTTGGATTAAGGGTGTCGACGATGCTGAGGCTTACTGCAAAGATAACGATTTAGAATATGAACTTGTCTGGGGTATAGGGTACCAGGAATGCTTAGAAAAATTGGCAAGTAGCAAGGGTCTTGTATTTCTTCCAAAAGGAGGAGATACTTGTCCAAGACTGGTAATTGAAGCAAAGCTTTTGGGATGTGAATTAGTTCTTAATGAAAATGTTCAACACAAGGATGAGCTCTGGTTCGATACTGATAATTTAGAAGATACTGAATCCTACCTTTATGCTGCAAGAGATAGATTTTGGAATGCTCTCAAAAATGACATGTCATTCTCAGGCACTCTCAGTGGTTATACCACAACTAAAGACTGCATAGAACAAAATTATCCGTGGCGAGAGTGTATCACTTCTTTGCTTGGATTTTGCAATGAAGTTGTAGTGGTAGACGGAGGATCTAAAGACGGGACATGGGAAGAGCTTGAGGAATGGGCCAAGGGTGAAGAAAAACTTGTCATACATCAAGAAGAAAGAGACTGGAATCACGAAAGATTTGCTGTCTTCGACGGTCTTCAAAAAGCTTTAGCTAGATCAATCTGCACCGGAGACTTTTGCTGGCAACAAGATTGTGATGAAGTTGTGCATGAAAACGATTACGAAAAAGTAAGAGGAATATGTGATAATTTTCCAAATAATATTGACTTAATAGCTATGCCAGTAATTGAATACTGGGGCGGTCCCGAAAAAGTCAGAGCTGATGTTTACCCGTGGAAGTGGAGGATCAGTCGCAATAAGCCACACATAACACATGGAATCCCTGCAAAGCTACGAAAATTTGATGAAAATGGGTATGCCTACTCTGCACCAGGCTCTGACGGTTGTGACTACATTAGGTCTGATAATTTCGACGTTGTTCCCTGTGGAAGCTTTTACACGCAGGATGTGGATAATGTTAGGCGGCAAGTAAATATGAATCCTGAAGCAAAGCAGGCATACCAGGCATGGTTCAATCAGGTAGTCAATGCCTTCCCCGCGGTCTATCACTTTTCCTGGTGGGATCTAGAAAGAAAAATTAAGACCTATCGGGATTACTGGGGTAATCATTGGAAATCTCTTTATAACGAGGGAAAAGAAGATACACCTGAAAATAACATGATGTTCGACTGTGCATGGTCGGAAGTAAATGATGAAATGATAAAAGCCCGCGCAGAGGAAATGAAAAATAAATTAGGCGGCTGGATTTGGCATAAAAAATGGAACGGAGAGGATACAACTTCGCACATAATTTGTGCAAAAGATCTTCCGGAAGTGATTAAACAGTGGATCAACCAAAAATAGTTTTTATTGTCCCGTCTTATAATATTGAAAAAAATATTGAGACACTAATTAGATCAATTAAAGATCAAGATTATGATAACTGGTCTTGTGTGATCATAGACGATATTTCTAGTGATGAAACTTGGAATGTTCTACAGAAAGCCCTTAAGCACGACGATAATTTTTCGATCATCAAGAACAAAGAGAAGAAGTACGCCCTAAAGAACATCATAGAGAATGCAAGAAAATTTGAAAATGATGATAATATTATCATAGCAGTAATCGATGGTGATGATTCACTTTGCAATTTTAGAGCAGCAAGTATTTTGGCTGATGCTTACGCCCGCGGAAATGATGTTGTGTGGACTGCACATAGGTGGGACACCAACGGAATGAACATATCAGGACCAATACCCTGTGAGGTTAATCCATATTTTTGGACTTGGAAATCATCACATCTTCGGACTTTTCGATCTTCTTTATTGCGGAAAGTAAGCGATAAAAATTTCCAGGATCGAAAAGGAAATTGGTTTAAGCGCGGTTATGATCAAGCCTTGATGCTACCCTTAATGTATGTTGCTAGACAGCATGAGTATGTTCCAGAAGTTTGCTATCTTTATAATATTGACTCTTCTTCAATACCTTCCGAAGAAAGAGACTGGTGTGAGAGAGAGCAGATATCCACGATAAATTTTGTTAGAGCACGCGGCTTTGTAAATTGAAAATACTGTTTGATAATGCTGATTTTAGTTCTTCCTCTGGGCCTAATAGCTTCGCTCGAAAGCTAGCGGAGGAACTTTTAAAAAGAAAACACTCAGTAAATGAGATGTCAGATCCAGATATTCAGTTATCTTTCATTATGGCATCACAAAATATTGGAATTCCAATCATTCAGCGTCTTGATGGAATATATTTTAATTCTGAGCAAGATTGGAAATCATTAAATACGCCGATCAAGCAGACTTACGATATTGCAACCGGCATTATTTTCCAGTCTAATTTCAATAAGGTTCTATCTGAAAAGTATTTTGGTAAAAAGATCAAATCGATAGTAATCAACAACGGCACGGACTTATCTGTGATTGAGAGCATACCCGCTTTAAAACATCCTGCTATTGATAATTTTGAAAATGTTTGGTCGTGTGCTTCTTCGTGGAGACCGCACAAAAGACTAAAAGAGAACGTAAGGTATTTTTTAGAACATGGTGCCCCTAATGATTGTTTAGTCATAGCAGGCGATCACCCAGATTATAAAATCCAACATGAAAGAGTTTTTTACATAGGGAATCTTACGTGGGATCAACTTATCTCTCTTTACAAGCGATCCAAATATTTCATTCATCTTGCCTTGATGGACCACTGCCCAAATGTCGTGGTTGATGCCAGAGCTTCAGGGTGTAAAATTATATGTAGCTCATCCGGAGGAACTAAAGAGATTGCTGGAAAAAACTCTGTGATCATCCAGGATATGGAGTGGGATTTTACTCCTTTTAAATTGTACCAGCCACCCGAATTAGATTTTAGTAGACAGTGTGAATCTCCGGAAAATATAAAGTCCATTGATATTAAGGATGTAGCCGATAGCTACCTCTCATTTTTTGAGGAATTTTTAAAATGAAAGTTTTTGTTCTTGCCCCTCACGAAAACTGGATATGCGATAGAATCGCTGCTGAGTGGAAAAAATATTGTTCTGATGTGACAACTGATGACATATATGAATCTGATGTAGTTTGGCTCCTCGCCGGCTGGTGCTGGAACCATGTTCCCACAGATATTCTTTCCAATAAGAAGGTTGTGATTACGGTTCACCACATAGTGCCAGAAAAATTTGATCAAGAAAAATACCAGGCATTTATGCACAGGGACCAGTTTATTGATTCGTATCATGTGCCCAATATTAAGACTGCCGAATTAGTAAATCAGCTTACCAAAAAACCAATCTTTGTATCTTCTTACTGGTACGATCCGGACTGCTGGAAACCTATAGAAAAGCCAGTCTGTAGAGATAAGCTAGATCTCCCACAGGATAAGTTTATAGTAGGTTCATTCCAAAGGGACACCGAAGGCGGGACAAAAAATCCAAAACTTGAAAAAGGGCCGGATCTTTTCTGTGACTACATTGAGAAAATAAAGAATGAGAAGGATGTTCACGTTCTCCTCGGAGGCTGGAGAAGAGAGTATGTTATCGATCGACTTGAAAGTGCAAATGTACCTTTCACGTTTTTTGAAAAGGTTCCTCTTGAGCAGCTTCGCGTTATGTACGGTGCTTGTGATCTGTATGTAGTTGCCTCCAGATTTGAAGGAGGCCCGCAAGCAATACTAGAGGCCGCAGCAATGAAGGTGCCCATAATCTCTAGAGATGTTGGGATTGCGACTGCAGTCTTGGATCCTCGTTGTGTAATTGATATACCAAATGAAATTTTTATGCCTGGCAACGATAGTATTGAAAAAAATTATCAAAATGTCCAGGATTACAGTATAGTCTTACATAAGAACAACTATCTTCAGATATTTGAGAGTGTTTTAAAATGAAAAAAAGAGCTCTTATCACGGGTGTTAATGGAATGGATGGGAGCCACCTATCTGATTTTCTCCTTGAAAAAGACTACGAAGTCTTTGGAATGGAGAGAAGATCTTCTACAAAAAATAGAACTAATACTCACCACTTAATTGGAAAGATAAATTTTATATCAGGCGATCTGACAGACCAGAATTCGCTTGTAAGAGTTTTGAAAGAATGTGATCCACATGAAGTCTATAATCTGGGATCCCAGTCTTTTGTGGGTGAAAGCTGGAATACTCCTGAGCAGACATCTAATGTGACAGGTTTAGGTGTTCTCCGCATCTTAGAAGCATTACGAGAAACTAATTCTGATGCCAGGTTCTATCAAGCTAGNACTTCTGAAATGTTTGGGAGAATGGTTGAAAATCCTGCCAAAGAATCTACGCCTTTTTATCCTAGGAGTCCGTACGGTGTGGCAAAATTATATGGTCACTGGATAACCAAGAATTATCGTGAGTCATATGACATGTACGCAGTGTCAGGAATACTTTTTAATCATGAGTCAGAGAGAAGAGGCCTTGAGTTTGTTACAAGAAAAATATCGGATGGTGTTGCAAAAATACACCTGGGACTTTCTGACCATATTTCTTTAGGAAATCTGGACTCTAAGCGTGACTGGGGATATGCCCCTGATTATGTTGAAGCTATGTGGATGATGTTACAAGAAGAATCTCCTGATGATTTTGTAATTGCTACAAATGAAACACACTCAATAAGAGATTTTTTAGATGCAGCATTTAATCATGCTGGAATTCTAGACTGGAAAAATCACGTAAAGCAAGATCCAAGATTTATGCGACCTGCAGAGGTTGCAGTTTTAAGAGGTGATTATTCAAAGGCAGAAAGAGTTTTGGGATGGAAACCCAAGACAAGCTTTGAAAGCTTAGTTAAAAAAATGGTTGATAGTGATATTAAAAAACTAAGCAAATGAACATTCTCGATAAAAATACAGACTTGATGAAGAAAGTGGAAAAAGGCTGGGGATATGAGCTCTGGATTCACAATGACGAGGAGTATTGCGGTAAGCTTCTTTATTTTAAAAAAGGAAAGAAGTGCAGCCTCCATTATCATGAAAAAAAGAAAGAAACTTTTTATCTGCAAGACGGAAAATTAGAATGTACTTTTTACCACCTGGATGAACCAGGCAATGTATCTAAAGTCATACTTTTTGCAGGCGACAGTAAAGAAATTACAAGAGGATTAGTGCACCAAATGAAAGCACTTGAAGATACAGTGCTGTTTGAATTTTCAACACAGCATTTTGACGAAGATTCAATTAGGATAGAGAAAGGCGATTAAGTGACCCCCAATTTAATATCTTTTAATACTCAACCTGCAGGCCCAGATGCAGAATCAATTCCCGAAAGAACGGGTATCATAAATAAAATCCACATAAAGAGTAAGCTTAAGCAGCTAGGTGTCAATATCGAAGATTTGAAGCTAGGCGACTTTGATCAAATCGGTGAGATAACAGCTAGAAAAAGAAGAGAGCCAGGATCAGAGCTCTATAGAAATGTTGGGGCATATTTTAGGCCCAACTATGAAAGAGGAATCTTAATTTACTCACTCATCAGAAAGTACAACTTAAAATCTTATCTTGAGATCGGGTTCGGTAGAGGTTACAGTTGCATGTGTGCTGCATTAGCTCTTTCCGAAAATGGCGGAGGAAATATTACCACAATAGATCCTAACCTCAATGAAGAATTTCTCAATAGTCTTTCTAAGGTGTTCCCGAAAGACTGGCTCGATCAAATTCAATTTATCAAAGGAAAGAGTCAAGAGTATCTCGCAGATGCAAGTCAGCAAAATGATAAATACGACCTCGTTTACATTGACGGAGACCACACTTATGCTGCCACAAAGAGAGACTGGGAACTTTGTCAAAATAGGTACAATAACTTCTTAGTTTTTGATGATTATCATCTTCCCGGAAAGGTTCAAAAAGATATTGAATGCTCAAATGTTATCGATCAAATAGAGGATGACTCAAAAGAGCTTATCATTATGGACAGAAGAATCTTTTTAGACGACAGAGGATATTCCGACGAAGAGATCGATTACGGCCAGGTTCTTTTAACGCGATAAATTTAAATGAAAATTTTAATCAATAGAAAGCCTGTTGATGGACCTTGGGGCGGAGGCAACTTATTTGTCAGGGCTTTCTGTGAGTCTGCAAACAAGGCAGGTCATGAAGTTGTCTTCCGCTTCGAAGATGACCTTGATGTAATTTTTGTGCAAGATCCAAGATATAGCGATCTAGGTATATCCATAAATGAGATAGCACAATACAAGCAGAGTAATCCTGGCGTTAAATTGATTCATAGAGTTAATGAATGTGATGCCAGAAAAAATACTGATGACATGGATTCAATGCTGAGGCAGACAAGTAGTGTGACAGATACTACAGTTTTTGTCTCTCACTGGATGAAAGACTATCATCTCGATAAAGATTGGCTGTGCGAAGATGTTGCAGTTGTTTACAATGGAGTAGACAGAGAGCACTTTCAAAAGAGAGATAAAATACAGAATGGAAAAATAAACATCGTAGCACACCACTGGTCAGACAACCGGATGAAAGGTGCAGATGTTTATGAATTCTTGGATGCGCTCGTTGCTGAGGATGAAAGATTTACTTTTACTTACATTGGAAGGACCAGCTCAGATCTTAAGCATTCTAATGTAATGGATCCCTTGAGCGGTCTTGATCTAGGTAAAGAGCTTTCTCGATATGATGTTTATGTAAGCGGATCTAGATTTGATCCGGGCCCAAATCACATACTAGAAAGCCTGGCTTGTGAAATTCCCACCATAGTACACGTCGATGGCGGCGGAGCAGTTGAGTTTGCAGGCTGTAATTTTTCTTTTCAAAACAGCGAAGAGCTTATTAAGCTGCTAGCATCAAAGCCGGATATTTCTAACGTAGTAATGCCTAGTTCTTGGGAAGAGTCTGTAGGAAGATATCTGGCCCTTATCGAAAGAATGAAAAGATTTTGAACATTGCCTTTGACTTAGATGGCGTAATTTGCCACAGAAAATCTGAGCTTGGCGGCCCAGAAAAATATCTAACTTGCTATCCTGATCAAGATGTTGTCGATGTAGTTAACAGACTTTTTGATGAGGGAAACTACGTCGTAATTTATACTGCAAGAGGTATGAACACTTACAATAATGATGTTCGAAAAGTTTATGATGGCTTGTACGAGTTAACAAAGAATCAGCTGATTAAATGGGACGTAAAACATCATGAGCTTGTTATGGGAAAAGTTTCCTATGATGTTCTTATCGACGATAAAGCACTTAATTCTAGCAATGCTCAAACAGCAAAAGACATAAAGCATTTCCTGAGCAATAATGGCCAGTAATATTATTTTCACAAACGGTTGCTTTGATGTGCTTCATAGAGGTCATGTTGAACTCTTGAAATACTGTAAAGATCTAGATGGAAAAGTTATTGTAGGAATTAACAGCGATGAAAGCGTAAGAAGATTAAAGGGTGAAAGTCGTCCAATAGTAAATCAATTAGATCGAAAATTCATACTAGAATCAATTCAGTTTGTGGACCAAGTTATAATATTCGATGAGGACACACCGTATAATTTAATGAAGTCTATCAATCCTGATGTAATTGTCAAGGGTGGTGATTATAATAAAGAAGATGTAGTTGGAAACGACCTATGTCAAGTGAGAATTTTTAAATATGTCCCAGGATACTCAACAACAAAAACAATACAAGATTTTAGTAGTAGGTGATAGCTGCTTTGACATCTATGTGTTTGGTCAATGTGATCGCCTAAGTCCTGAAGCACCTGTCCCTGTATTTAAAGAGAATAGAAGAAAATCAATACCCGGTATGTCACTCAACGTGGCAGAGAGCATTTTAAATCTTGGGGACGAAATTGATGTCATCACAAATGATACTAAAATAAAAAAGATAAGATTTGTTGATGAAAGATCAATCCAGCACATCCTAAGAGTAGACGAGGAAGCAACCGTAGATGAAATTTCTAAAGAACAGATCGAAAAAATAAACCCAAGCCTCTATGATGCACTTGTAGTATCAGATTATGATAAGGGCTTCTTAAGCTTTCTTGATGCAATAAGCATATGCGATAAATTTATCAATAAAAATATTCCTGTATTTGTAGACTCTAAGAAAACAGATTTGAGATGTTATAATGGCGTCATAATAAAAATAAACCAGCATGAAAAATCTCGGGTTAAGAATATGCCCCAGGGATCAAAGCTAATAACTACGCTAGGCTCACAAGGTGCTGAGTATGAAGGAGAGCGCTTCTTTCCCTACGAGACAAAAGTCTCTGACAAGCATGGGCACAGAGATGTGTGTGGCGCAGGTGATGCATTCTTAGCAGCTTTAGTTCACAGGTTTTTAAGGAACGGAAAGAACATAAAGGAAGCAATTGATTTTTCTAATAAGTGCGCTGCTATCGTAGTAGGATACTTTGGGACAAGATCAATTAGTGTAAAAGATCTTAAAGAAGAAGGAATAAAATAGCGTGAAAAACGGAAGAGTTTCAATTGCCATCCATTCGGGCAAATTAGATTATACACCCCTGCTTGAGAACTTACTTAAGTCAATTCTGGTGTGCAATCAATATCCGGACATAGAACTAGTTTTAATAGAATCTGCAGGAATAACAGAAGTTAGAGACTGGTTTAAAAAAATAGACTTTGATGATAATTTTGTGAACTTTGATGGAACAAGAACAGAAGTTAGAAAGCACAGCGGTACCCAAATAACTAAAAACTTATTGTTCTTGACGTACCCAGATGATTTACCCTGGTACACATGCTATCAAGATGCTACCAGAGAAGGTCTACGAGCAGCAACAGGTCAGTACTATGTTTTCATTGCTGAAGATAACCAGTTCTGTGTAACGGGGGATACGTTAAGCGATTACATCAAAATTATTCAGCACGAAGGCGAAGATAATACTATGGTTTCTCTCTCAACTTTGCAACAGTACAAGCATACTAAGCGTAACAACCGGGTCGGACCAATCAAGTCGCTTGATAACATAGATTACTTCGTTACAGAGTATACTAAGTGGGACCCCAACCTTTTGTGCAGCAAGAAAGTTTACGAAAGATTAGGGCCGCTGACGTTAAGTGACCCGGAGGATCCCCACAGATCAATAAATTATTTAAGTGAAAGAGCTAGGAGCATAGGCATCAAAAGAGTTTTCATGACAGTAGCACAAAATATTTGGTGCGCAGAGTCAAATAAAATCACAAATATTGAGGTGATAAAAAGCGAGACAGAAAAAAATCCTAACTTTTTGCTTTTCAACCCGCAGGATTATCGAGATCTTAAGGCATCTTTTAGAGAAGCAATAGAAGGAGATGGTTTTACCAAGCTACCCCTATCAACAGATTCTTTTTACGGACATTGCAGAAACTACTAGGAAAAAAAATGACAAAAACAGCTTTGATTACAGGAATAGCAGGAATGGTGGGCTCTCACCTCTCTGACTATTTATTAGAAAATACTGATTGGAACATAGTAGGTTTTTTAAGATGGAATGATTCTCTTGATAATCTCGATCATCTGTTCACAAGGATCAATAACAAAGACAGGATCTACCTAAACTTTGGAGACCTTAATGACCAGTCATCAATCCAGAAATGCTTGGCTGAGTACAAACCTGACTATGTCTTTCATTTAGCAGCACAGTCATACCCTCAGACTAGCTTCACTGCACCAATTGACACCCTGAACACTAATATTCTAGGGACAGCAAAGCTATTAGAGGCAATTAGACATGAATCAATTAATCCTGTTGTTCATGTTTGTGCATCTTCTGAAGTTTTTGGTAAAGTTCCGCCTAAATATTTGCCTATCAATGAGGAGGCTCCTTTTCATCCAGCATCACCTTATGCTATTTCTAAGGTAGGCACAGACTTAGTAGGTAGATATTACGCAGAAGCTTACCAGATGCCTGTGATGACCACACGGATGTTTACACACACAGGCCCTAGAAGAGGAGATGTGTTCGCAGAGTCGACATTTGCTAAGCAGATTGCAATGATAGAAAAAGGCTTGATAGATCCAGTTATAAAAGTAGGTAACTTAGAATCTTTAAGGACTTGGGCTGATGTCAGGGATGCCGTACGTGCTTATCACATGCTAGTAACAGTAAATCCGATCGGAGGAGAATATTATAATATTGGTGGAAACTATACATGCACTATAGGCGACATGCTCAAGTATTTAGTAAGCTGTTCTACTAGAAAAGATATTGAAGTACAGATTGATCCAGAGAGATTAAGGCCGATAGATGCAAATCTTCAAGTCCCCGACACAACAAAATTTACAAACCATACGGGCTGGAAGCCCGAGATCAGCTTTGAACAAACGATGCAAGATTTGTTACAATACTGGAGAGAAAAAGTTGAAAAAAGAGGTGCATTTTTAACTAGATAGAGGAATGTCTAGAAAGATCACCGGAGAAAATCATGGATGTCTTGTTCGTAAATCCAAATAGCTCAAAAAAGGTTTACCAAGACCTGGCTAAAGACTATTCTGCAATTGAAACCCCTACCTGGGCCCTTCTGCTAGCACAGTCTTGTAGGTCTAGGGGCTATAAGGTAGATATACTTGATGCCGATGCAGAGCGACTTTCACAAGAAAAGGCATGTGAAAGAATTAGAAAACTTTCACCAAAGCTTGTTTGTTTTGTTGTATACGGCCAGAATCCAAATTCAGGAACCACAAACATGGCAGGCGCCGTCGATCTTGCTGAAGCAATAAAAGAAGAAAAGATAGAAACAACCATTGGTATAGTGGGCTCACACGTTCAATCACTACCCTACCAGGTTCTAAATGATGAAAAATCTTTTGATATCATCTTTTTGAACGAGGGCGTCTATGCTTTGTGGAACTTGTTAGCAGTTGATGATTTATCTGATCAAGCTAAGCTTGAGAAAGTAAAAGGTATCGGGTTCCTAAAAGGAGATAAGCCTCATCTCACACCTCCGGAAAAAGTAGTTCCTCAAGAAAAGATGGATGAACACTTGCCCGGATACGCATGGGACCTTCTTCCTTATGATAAAAACCCGCTGGATCTTTATAGGTCTCCTTACTGGCATGCGGAATACGATGAAGAGAAAAGATCGCCTTTCGCGGCAATCTATACCAGTCTAGGCTGTGTTTTCACATGCTCATTCTGCATGATTAACATGATTAACAGGAGTGATAATGAAGAAATTGGTATTTCTTCAAATTATTCTGGAATGAGATTTTGGTCTCCTGATTTTATTATTAATGAGTTTGACAAGCTTTACCAACTGGGCGTAAGGACCCTTCGAATCAGCGACGAAATGTTCCTTCTCAACAGGAAGTACTACCTGCCATTATGCAAGCTTTTGAAAGAACGCGGATATGGTAAAGATTTTCGTATGTGGGCCTACTCAAGAATTGATACTATTCGTCGACCCGAAGACTTAAAAGCAGTTAGAGAAGCAGGAATTAAGTGGTTATGTCTCGGCATTGAGGCAGCAGATCAGGATGTTAGGCTAGAGGTTACTAAAGGTAAGTTTAAGGATCTTAACATTAGAGATGTAGTTAAAAAAGTTCATGATGCTGACATTGAAATAATTGCTAATTATATTTTTGGGCTTCCTAAAGACAGTATGGAGACAATGCAGAAAACTCTGGATTTAAGCCTTGAGCTATGCACTTTAGCCTGGAATGCTTATCCTTCAATGGCGCTTCCGGGAAGCTTGCTTTATAAAGTTGCGCTAGATACAGACTTTAATCTACCAAAAGACTATTCAGGCTACTCATTTCTTGCTTATGATACTGTTCCTCTCCCTACAGAGTTTTTAACTTCTGCAGAGATAGTGAAGTTTAGAGACGATGCATTCACAGCCTATCATACACATGTTCCTTTTCTAGAAAAAGTTGAGAAAAAATTTGGCAAAATAGCCCGCCAAAATATTGAGAAAATGACTAAGTTAAAGCTTAAGAGGCAGATTCTAGGTGACTAAAATGAATAAAAAATTACAAGAGAAGTCAAAATTATATCGGCAGCAAATTTTTGAACTTAAGATAGCGTCTAAGTTCGGGCACCTTGCTAGCTGCTTGTCCTGTGTTGACATAGTAAATTCTCTGTACAACGATCCAGAAACTTATTTCGATCATAGTAAAGATGCTCTAATTTTTAGCAAAGCGCACGGATCGCCGTCAGTTTATCCGGTCTTGGCAGAGCTTGGATACTTTCCAAAAGATGAGCTTGAAAAATACTGCACACCTGATGGAATATTAAGGCTTCACTCCGACCAGTCCATCCCGGGCTGCCACTTCGTAGGTGGTTCTTTAGGTAACGGCGTCGGATATGCTGCCGGCCTAGGGCTTAGCCAAGACAGGAAAATTTACGTGATTCTTGGAGATGCAGAGCTTTATGAAGGATCTGTCTGGGAAACGTTTATTTTCATTGCTCACCACAATCTTAAAAATGTTCATTTGATAGTCGATAGAAATGGATTAGGAATCTTAGGGGAAACAGAAGATCTCTTGAGACTCGATCCCCTTGACAAGAAGTTTGAAAGCTTTGGTTTTGATGTAATGTCAGTTGACGGTCATGATTTTGATCAAATGAGAAAGGCATTTTCAAGAGATGCACTAGAAAAGCCTGCAGTAACAATCGCTAATACAGTTAAGGGTAAAGGTGTAAGTTATATGGAAGGTGTTTGGCAGTACCATACCATCATTCCAAAGGATGAAAAAGACATAGAGACCGGAAGGAAAGATTTATCATGATTGCACAAAGAGATGTTTTCCTCACCGCCCTTTTTGAGAAGGCAAAATTAGACAAAGATATCATGCTGATTTCTGTTGATATGGGAGCACCTTCCCTAGACAGATGGAGATCAGAACTTCCAGATCAGTTTTTGTTCGCAGGAATATCTGAGCAAAATGCTATAAACGTTGCAGCAGGACTCTCTGCGGCAGGTAAAAAAGTTTATGTCTATTTCATGGCAGCCTGGGCAGCTAGATGTTTTGAGCAGGTAAGGTACTCTTGTGCGATGGGTAACAATCCAATAACTATTCTTGGCAACGGCGTCGGTTTAGGATATGCTCCTGCGGGTCCTGCACATGAGCCAAACGAAGATATCGCCTACATGAGGTCAATCAATGGAATTGAAGTTTACTGCCCTGCAAACGGCAACATAATCAGTGATCTTGTAGAGCTCACAGTCAAAGAGCCGAAACTAAGATACATTAGGCTTGAGCGAAAGTATGCACAAGAGGTTGAGGCGTGTTATGAAAACATTGGCTATGTCAACAATGTAGGCATTTATTGTGTACGCCCAGGCCTTAGCGAACCACGAAAAGAGGGTGTTTCAAGAACCTGTATTCTTAGCAGCGGCTACATGTTAGGAAGAGCTATTAGAACCTGGGAAATGCTTATTAAAAACGGATTTGAAGCCTCTGTCATGGATTTGTGGAAAATAAAGCCAATTAATCAGGAGTTTTTTGTAAATCGACTCCGGGAATATGACAATATTGTCACTTTAGAAGAGCAGACTTTGGATGGCGGTTTCGGCGCAGCGGTTTGTGAGGCTTTAGCTGATAAGAACGCAAAGAAAAATGTATTACGTCTTGGCCTACCAGAGCGATTTATTTTTGAAAACGGAGACCGCGATCACTTACTTGATACAAACGGACTCTCTACTGATGAGATATACGATAAAATTAAAAACTTTTTGCAGTTGCAGGCAGGTTAAGAAATGAAAAAGGGTATTTTTGAAGAGGTTATGTCTTACACACCTACTTCTTTTCAAGATTACAGAGGTGAGCTTTACACTACGTGGAACAACGAAGATTTTAAAGAACACTTTGGAAAAGATCTGGATTTCGTAAGAGATAAAGTTTCTGTTTCAAGAAGTAATGTGCTTAGGGGTATTCATGGAGATGAAAAATCCTGGAAGCTAATGTCTTGTACGCATGGTGAAGTTTATTACGTTGTTGTTGATTACAGGGTTGACTCACCTAACTATAAGAAGTGGGACTGGGAGATCCTCAGCGATAAAAATAGAAAGATGCTGCTTATACCCCCGGGGTTTGGTTGTGCCTTCTATGTCTTAAGCGAGCTTTCTGTTGTCAATTATAAGTGGGCATATCCAGGAGATTACCCAGATGTCGATGATCAATTTTCTGTAAGATGGAATGACCCCTCCATTGGTGTCTTTTGGCCTTGCGAAAAACCTGTACTTTCTGAAAGAGACACAAATTCAAAACTCAGCTAAAAAGAAAGAAGAACAAAGATGTACGAGTGGCCTTTGATAAATGACAACATATCTGAAGATGATAAGGATAAATTGGTAGAGTTTATTAAAACTCCAGGAGCAAGATTTACCCAGCATGTAAATGTTAGAAAATTTGAAGAAGAGTGGTCTTCCTGGCTCGGAGCAAATCACACAACATATGTAAACTCCGGAGCAAGTGCAAATTGGATTATGGCATCAATACTCAAAGAAGTCACAGGACCTGGTGAAGTTATCCTGAGTCCTTTTGGATGGGTTTCTGACGTCGTTCCTTTTCTTGTCAATGGATTTAAGCCTGTCTTTGTCGATGTTGATATGCACAATATGTCTTCTAGTACAGATGCAATTATTGACGCTATAACAGAAAATACTAAAGCTGTCTTAATGGTTCATATTCTAGGCTTTAATGGGCTTACAGAAAAGCTTATGAGCACCCTCGACCAAAAAGGTATTATGCTTATTGAGGATTGTTGTGAATCTCATGGTGCTACTTTTAACGGAAGAAAAATCGGTACTTTTGGTGCTATGTCAAACTTTTCATTTTATTTCGGTCACCACATGACAACTATCGAAGGTGGAACGGTTTGCACAAATGATCCTACAATTCATGACTTAGCAAGGATGTTTAGATCTCACGGAATGACACGAGAGGCATCTGATGTAACCCAGGATTATTATAAAGCGAACTATCCGGACCTCAACCCACTCTTTACTTTTGCAGTACCAGGATTCAACGTCAGGTCACATGAGCTTTGTGCAGTCATGGGAAGAAATCAACTTAAGCGCCTTGACAGCAATATTGAAAAAAGATGTGAAAACTTTGATACCTGGCTTGATGCTCTTGATAGTGATATCTTCATAACTGAATTTAGCACAGAAGGATCTAGTAACTTTGCCCTACCTTTAATACTGAAAGAGAAAGATAAGCCTGTATTTGAAAAAGTGCAACAACTACTCAGAAGAGAAAGCGTAGAATTTAGGAAAGGAACTGCTGGAGGCGGCAATCAATATCGCCAGCCTTATCTAGAGAATTTTAAAGGCCAGTATAGAGTTTCTGGAAACTTAGATACTCTCGATCACATTCACGATTTCGGTCTTTATGTCGGCAATCACACTGACTTAACCAACCATCAAATTAGAAATATCTGTCATCTTCTTAATAAGGCAGCAGGTGGAAAATCATGAATCGTAAATGGCTACCTGCTTTTGCAGACTTAATTGATCGAATGACAATTCATCAACTCAAAGAAGTTTTCATACCTGAAAACAAGGATGTGTACGCTCAAGAAATGAGTGATATCGAACATGATCTAGATCTGATAATCCAGGAAAAAAATATAGAGCTAACCGGAGAACTAATACGGGCTATCGTTGTTCTTGCTCAAATGAATGAGCATATATGGTATAATGAATCTGAAGCCAGAAAAGGTCGAGATCAAGACCTGGAAAAGCTTAAGCTTACACACGGAATAAATGGTGTAAGAAACAGAGTTATGAACTTGATAAAGGTTCTTACCGGAGAAGGCAACAGGCTAGACTTAAAGACTGATTGCCTAGCTGATGAATTCAAAGACTGGGAGATCTCTCTTTTAAACGAAAAAAGAGACTAAAAATTGAAAATAGCATTCATCATAGACAAGACTCAAACCTTCCAGTTGGTCGCTTCTACTCTGTATGAATCTCTTGAAAGAGGTCATGATTGCATCCTGTATTGTAATTTTTTACCAGAAAACTTAGGTCAGCTTCTTAATGTTGAGCCCAAGATAACAGAGTACACTAATTTAAGATGGATAAATCACCCTGACAAGGGTCACCTAGTTCAAAAGGTAGCATCTAGTAGAAGTGAATATGATGCAGTAATCGGAATAAATCTTTTCAATGCAGGCTGGAAAAGACTCTATGAGACAGATCAAGAAGAAAACTATAGCCTCGAATATTGCTGGAATGAAATCTACAATCAGATCAGTGACTTCAAGAGTAAAACAACTCTATTATGTAACTCTGATCATTCTAGACAAATAATCAGCGATCTATCGTCTTATCCGAACTTAGAAAGTACAGGAAGCCCTTGGTTCGAATTTCTTTCTAGTTTTGCTAGCTTTCGAGGTCAAAAAAAGAAGATAACATTTTTAGCACCTCACAATAGCCTTTACATTAAACACCAGCATTTACCTAAAAGAGTTGAGAATATTCTTTCTAAATTAAGGAAGTGGTGTAGCGATAATGAATTTGATCTAGTCTTAAAATCAAGAAAAAAATATAACCGTAATTTTAAAAATGCTGTCAAGTTCAACGAAGTTGTTAGCGATACTGACGCAATGAGCCACATACTTTTATATGCTACGTCAGGGGCTGTAGTACACTTTTGTTCATCAGCTATTAACGAGCTTTCATTTTTACAGACACCTTATCTGTGCTTAGCGCCTGATTTTCAAAAGCAGCTTCATACTGATAGAATACATGCACCGGGCATAAAGCGCCTTCATAATTTATATTATAGCGGCGAAATATTTGACGGAAGGCACTGTGATTCACTGCAGTCTGATGAAATGGAAACTGATGCTATCATTCAAAAGCTTGAAGGTCTGCTAAGCTCCAAAAAAGATTGGAAAGCTTTTCAGGATCAATATTTTCCAGGAGATCATATCGGTTCTGCGGGTCGAATTATTGATAGAATAGAAGCCAATTATGTGCGAGCTCAAAAAACTTCAAACAACGAGAAATAATCTTTTAAACTGGGTTTTCCAGGATAAAGACAGTGTAATTCAAAACAAACCACGTTTTGTTCTTGATATGTTTGCTGATCACTTAGAAGAAGCTTATGGATCCTGGAGTCTGTCCAGCTCAAATGAAAAAATAAAGCTAGATAGATTCAATAGGCAGGAATACGAAAGCACAGATCTGTCAGCAGTAGTAGAAATTCATGATGAATTGACCAGCTCAAACGCTTTTTCTCATTTTTTAATTCACGGTAGCTGTGCTGATCTTAAAATAATATCTGGCTGGAGTGATTTCGATTCTATCGCTGTACTAAAGCAAGAATCTCTTAGAAGAGAAAATAGAGGTAAAACTTATGACCTCTGTATGCACATTGACAAGATGATGAGAAGAATTGATCCTTACCAGCATCATGGAATACACTTTGTTCATGAAAAGGAGCTTCTTTCTTTTCCTGATCTTTATCTTCCTGTAGACTTGCTAGCAGATGCGAAGTGTTTGCTCGGTAGCGCTGATATTAAAATTAAAAAAGTAGATTCAAGCGCGCAGGAGATGTCTAGATTTCTCGGAATAGTCAAGACTTTAAAAAGTGCTGCAACAGCAGGTGTTCTTCGTCATCATGCTAAAGATGGTAAATTTCTATTGGAAGACTATGCTGACCCCAATACGATGTATCAGCTGAAGTATCTTTTGTGCGTGGTCATGCTACTGCCTACTTTATGGCTTAATCTGAAGTCCAACTATTGCCGAAAATCAGAGTCGTATGAGCTTCTAAGATCTTATTTTCTAACAGAGGAACTAGAGTTCCTAGAGGCATGCTCTCACGTTAGATCTTTTTGGAAAGCGGACTTTCACAAAGAAAATATTATTCCTTCTGAAGTCAAGAATATTCTAGGTGAAAATTATCTTGCTAGGGCTGGAAAGTTTGCAGATCTTTTGGAGACAAGCCTTGAATCTTGAAGGAAAAACAGAAGAAGATTACCAGGAAGCAATACGGGAATTCTGCAAAGATAATCCGAACCTGACCATTTACCTTGCAGGTGAAATAAGTCATCCCGGCATATCTGATCTTGACTTTGTTGTTGTAGATGAATTTCCTGTAATTTCTCCTAAAGTTGAAAAATTTTTGATGGGAGGAAATGTTATTGTCATGCCTAGTAGTTGTATGCCCCAGATTTCTACGATTGAAAACTTTAACTTGAAGCTGGTGCAAGGAGAAAGAATAGATATCCAGAAAAATCAAAGCAACTATTTTAGCATTGTAGAAGTAATGGAATGGCTTCCGGAAAGAATATTACTGCTGGAAAGCCTGGATACTAAAATCTTATCACCTCAACAAATTTTGCTTTATTTGAAATCTGCAGACAGATCTATTAAAAATGTAGAAAAACTAACAGGGAAGCAATTCGATCGTGTAGCAACCGATAAATTAAGAGATAATTTTAAAGTTATTAATCTCCAGCAGGTGTTAAAAGGCTACATAAAATCGTGCGAGAGCGCATGGGAAGAATTTACTTCCTTTTGCAAAGTGTGCGAGCCCTCAATAGTCGGGAGCGCAAACATCTCAAGATACTACCAGTTCGATCACGAAAGATTTCCTCTGCTCTTAAGCTACCTCAATTACCTCTCATCTGAAGACGGAGATTTGCCGTCTAAACTTAAAGAAAGAATCACAGTCGACAAGTCTGAATGTAAATTTGATCAAGATTTCTTACAATTTATAAGAAAGAGATTTTCTTTGATTGGTGAAGTGTATGACTTCCACACTTCCAAAGGAAGTAAAAGCGGGATGATAAAGTATGGCTGGTTCCTCTAGTTCAGGGCAAGTATTAGTCGTTCACTGTATCGATACTGAAGGCCCAATCGGCGGTGATGTTAGGCGAAGACCTGATGGATCCAAGGAGTTTATGGACAACTGGCCTGATATTAAGAATTCACTTCGAGAGATAACATGCCCAGAGTTTAGAGAAAAGTACGTAGATTCCAACGGGAACCCATACGTTTATAACTGGTTTATCATGGACTTTATGGGCTTCAAGACTAACCCAAAGAATAGAATTGAAAAGTTCCACGACACGTATGATAACATAAAGTCTTTGAATGCTTCCCATGACTTTTTCCATTGGCACTACCACCAGCCTCCAAAAAGCGGAATAGGAGACCAGTGGAGCCCTGACTGGGACGAATCTGATATCCACTATGAGATTCTTGGCCGTAGAGCCTTAGAGAGGAATGACTTCCCTGAGGTTTATCGGGCAGGAGGAACGATCGAAGATAACAAGTGTTCTCATTGGCTTGAAGATCACTTCATGCTTGATTATTCTAATCGTGTGTCACATAGGTCTACTCCTACTACAAACATCTTTGATTTTAACTGGTACGGTGCACCATCACACTGGGGTTACTATCATCCTCATGTAGATGATCTAACACAGCCGGGTGAGATGAAGAGAATGATCGCTCGATCTGTAGATCTTGAGTCTCGACTGCATCACTTAGAGCAGTGGCAAGTTGACAAAGCATTCTCCTACGCAAAGCAATTCGATAAGCCCGTACTGCTATCATATTTCAGTCATGATCACAGAGATATGAGAGCCGAGACTTATCGAGTAATTCAAATGATTGAAAAGTCATCTATAAAATTTGGCATACCTTTCTCTTACTGTGATGCAAAACATGCCTTGCAGAAAATCGCACAGATCAGTCCTGAGAAAATAGATGTCATCACAGCTATTAAACAGAATGAAGTATCTTTCACTTTTACTTCGCGACCCTATCAGAAGAAAGCCTTTATTTTTGTGCTTACAGACGAGGGTAGATTCAAGCATATCGAGGGAAATATAATTCAAGAAGATGATTGCTATACTTGCTCCATACCCGTAGAGAAAGATTTCAAAAGAATTGCTGTGGCAGGACATTCTCAGTCTGGTGATGGTTTTGTGAAAGTGATAGAACTTTGAAGATACTAGCAGTCATCCCGGCGCGAGGCGGGAGCAAGAGGCTTCATAGGAAGAACATCTATCCCTTGCTAGGTCGTCCTCTCATAAGCTACGCAATCGAAGCTTGCAAAGGAAGCCGTTACCTAAATAAGCAAAACGTATATGTTTCAACTGAAGACAAAGAGATAGCATCAGTGGCACTGCAGTATGGCGCGAAAGTAATCAATCGGCCTGAAGAATTAGCAGAAGACCATGTGTGGACACAAGATGTACTGTCACATGCTCTAGAATGTTCTGAGATTGAAGCGGGAAATGAGTTTGATGTGTTGGTAAGAGTGCAAGCAAACTCCCCGCAGGTGACATCTGAGAAGATTGATGAGTGCATACAAAAATTGCAGGATCACAACCTTTGGGAAGTTTTCACTGTTGATGAGGAGGGTATCGAGGATGCCGCAATACACGTGATGCTTAGAAAGTGCGTAAACCAAAAAGCACTCTCAGTGTATAAAGGAGTTGTGTCAACAAACTATCTTGATGTGCATACAATAGACGATATAAGAATCATTGAGACTAAGATGATGAGAAAAGCATAAGATGGAAAAGAGCCCCGATGTGCTAGTCAGTGTAATCATTACTTGTTATAACCTCGAAAAATACATCAGTCGGGCAATCAATAGCTGCATCAACCAGACACTACCAGAAAAACAATATGAGGTTATTGTTGTGGATGATTGCTCCGCTGACAGTTCATGGGAAGTAATCTCACAATTCCAGGGCCTCGTAACGGCTATCAAGTCTGAAAAGAATGGCGGTGTATCTGCGGCATCTAACAAGGGAATAGCTGCATCCAGCGGAAAGTATGTAGTCCGGGTTGATGGCGATGATTTTATTAATAAGAATTTTCTTCACACAATGTCAGAAGTTTTAGAGTGGAACGACGATATTGGGTTCGCTTACTGCGACCAGATTGTTGTTGAGAAAGATTTGAGTCGAAAGCAAGAAATCAATACGCTTGATAAGCTTCTCGATCACGGTGCTGGAGTGATGTTTAGGCGAAGGTACCTAGACGCAGTCGGTTTTTACGATGAAACGCTAAGAAACAGAGAAGACTATGATCTCATTCTGCGCTATATTAAAAACTTTGACGGATACCGGTTAAGATTACCTTATTACAGGTATTGTAAGCGCAGCGACTCTCTATCGTCTCACAAAGAAGAGCGTAAGATGATAAAGAATGAGATTGATAAAAAGCTTTCCTAAGCCTAGGATATAAGTGAAAAAGATGAGTGAATTAGAAGATATCCCGAATCACGGACTATCAAGAAGAGAAATTCTGGACACCCAAGATCAAATGAATGCTTTTATAGACAAGCATGAGTTGAAAATGTTAGATTATCAGCTAGGTAAACATCAAATTAAAAACTTACCGATTCAAGGTTATTTTCTTTTTAATCGATGGTCAATGACCACTGATTTGGCCTCAAGGTGGAGCACTGTATGGGAGAGTTCAAAAAGATTAAGAGAGCTACTTATCGAAAGCAAGGCCGGAAAAAAAGATATTAGAGTTCTTGATATCGGATGTGGCCACTGTGCGTATTGGCCTATTCTAAACAAATTTAATGTCACAAAATTCACAGGAATAGATTTATTTGACCTGACTACTGCATCTAGAGTCAAGGAAGTACTATTCGGATTGTTAGCAACTAATCATGTGAAACCTGCATTGGACGTTATACTTCGCAGTAAGAATCTTGACAGCTGGGGCGTAGACAAAATTTTCGATGAAAATCTTCGAATTCCTGAAAGCGTCGAATTATCAAATTACATCGCTTCATCTATAATGACATGCGCAGTCGCAGCAGGTGCACTAATGTCATTCAACAATTTAAATCTTACCCATAAAATGATTAAAAATATTTTACCTGATGTTAGCGCTCGTCTTTTAATGTCGAAGGCTGAGGATTTTGAAGTTATACTAGCAGAAGATGAAAAATTCGATATCATTATGTGCATGGCTGCAGCCACCACGTCAGGAAATAGAGCTAATGCCGATACCGGCGGCAAAAACGCAGGAGTGTCGAAAGAGCTTCTTGATAAGATAGCAGAAAAACATTTAGCTCCTGGTGGTACAGTAGCTCATGTTCCTCATTTTTAGGATGTATCAATGAATGAATTAGATTTACTGTGGGAAAAAATAAAATCTGGAAACCCGTTTTTCATTGCAGAGGCAGGTGTAAATCATTTAGGCTCTCTTGAGCTCGGTGAGCGTCTTATCAAAGAAGCCGCCCAGGCCGGCGCGCACGCTATCAAGTTCCAATCTTACAAAGCTGAAAATCTTTGCACAAAAGACGCACCTAGATTCTGGGACTGGGAAGGCGAGCTCGAAGAGGATGGATCACAATTTGATTCTTACTCTCATTTAGATTCTTTCGGGGAAGCTGAGCATGCTGAACTAAAGAGAATGTGCGATGAGTATGACATTGAGTTTATGTCTACTCCGTTTGATGATGAGGCTACAGACTACTTAGATAGAGTCGGCATCAATGCTTATAAGATTGCATCATGTGATGTTACCAATCACCCCCTTTTAAAGCATGTGGGATCGAAGAAAAAGATTGTAATGCTTTCCACGGGCGCCGCAGACTTGCAAGATATTCGAGATGCTGTAGGCGTCTTAGAAAAGGCAGGAACCGATAAGATTGTTATCATGCACTGCAATTTAAAGTATCCGACTGATCCCGATCAAATAAACTTGTCAATGATAAAGTCTATCCAAGAAGAGTTTGGTGAAAAATATGTATACGGACTTTCAGATCATACTATGACTGTTGAGACGCCTGCATTCAGCCTTATGCTCGGTGCAAACGTAGTCGAAAAACACTACACTGTGGATAAGACTCTTGATAAGAGCGCTGACCATTGGCTTTCTGTGGATCCAGATCAAGTTAAAGAAATTGTTCGTCTTATGGATCTGTCACATGTAATGATGGGTACATCTGAAGTTAAAGAATGTACTGAAAGTGAAGAGCGCGCCAGAATGTATGCTCGAAGAAGCGTCGTATCGCTAAAGCCCATTAAGGCCGGAGAAGTTTTCACATCTGATAATATTGGGTGCAAGCGACCAGGCACTGGGATATCACCGAAAGTATTTAGTAAGATCTTGGGCACAACTGCTTCGCAAGATATTGATGATGATGCTCTGCTGACATCGGATGACGTAAAGATAGAATTAGGGGTCTGATATGAAGATTGGTATTTGCGGACAGGGATTTGTAGGAACAGCTGTTCGAGAAGGAATGCGAGACTTCTTTGATCTCGCGACGTATGATAAGTTTAAATCAGAAGATTTTGCTGTTGAGAGTTTAGCAGTTCTCTCTCGTGACTGCGAGGTCATTTTTGTGTGCCTACCTACCCCGATGAGAAAGTCTGGTGAGTGTGATACTCGTATCGTTGAAGGTGTCATTCAAGAGATTGATGAGATCTGCGGTGCTAATAAGCTAGAGAATCGTGTAGCAGTTATTAAGTCTACGATTCCTCCTGGAACCACAGCAAGGCTCAATAAGAAAGCAAAGAACATTCAGGTTGTGTTTAATCCAGAGTTTCTTACCGAGGCAAATGCTATCAATGACTATAAGACTCAAACTCGAATTATTCTTGGCGGTCCACGCCCGGGAACTTCAAAAATGAAGACTATTTTTGCTAAAGCATTTCCTAATGCGTCAATTATTAAGACGGGTTCCAATACTGCAGAAATGGTAAAATACTTTACAAATTGCTTTCTTGCTACAAAAGTTAGTTTCTCTAATGAGATGCGACAGATTTGCGAGAAGACAAATATTGATTATGATAAGGTAGTTGAGTACGGCCTCTATGATACGAGAATTGGAAAGTCACATTTTTCCTCTCCGGGACCTGACGGATCTTTCGGTTTCGGGGGGCACTGCTTTCCGAAGGATATTAACGCTCTGATGTTCCTCGCAAGAGACAAAGGGATCGATCCCAGCGTCCTACAAGCGGTTTGGAATAAAAATCTGGAAGTAAGAGCCTCGGAGCATCGAGATTGGGAAGCAATGCCAGGTCGAGCGGTTTCGGAGGATTAATGAAAGCCTTGGTTACCGGAGGCTCCGGATTTATCGGTTCTCACATCGTCGAAGAGCTACTTCGACGAGGAGATGATGTAACTGTCATTGACGATGAGTCTGCAAATGAGAACCACGAGTTCTATAAGTTTGAGGGCGCCGAATATCACAAGCTAGATATCTGTGACGACGTCACTGCAGAACTTTATCAAAACATTGATGTAGTATTTCATCTTGCAGCCCGATCCAGAATTCAACCTACGATCAATAATCCATCAGGTACCTTTGATGTTAATGTTTTAGGCACCAGCAAGGTACTTAATCATGCTAAAAATGCCGCCGTCAAAAAAGTAATATATTCTAGTAGTTCCTCCTGTTATGGTCACAAGAACAAGCCGCCACATCACGAGGAGATGACACCCGACTGCCTCACACCTTACTCGCTTTCTAAGAAGCAAGGCGAGGAGATTTGCAAGATGTTCTCAGACCTATACGGATTAAGCACAATTACATTGCGGTATTTTAATGTATATGGTCCAAGGGAGCCGCTCAAAGGACAGTACGCTCCTGTTGTAGGGCTTTTCAAAAGAATGAAAGAATCAGGCGCACCACTAACTATAGTCGGTGACGGCGAGCAGAGAAGAGACTTCACTTATATCAAAGACGTCGTTAGAGCAAATGTAATGGCAGCAGAATCAAAAGTTTATCACGGGCTTTTTAATATCGGAACGGGTAGAAATTACTCGATAAATCAAGTAGCTGATCTTGTAGGTGGAGAAAAGTCTTATATACCTTCACGATCTGGTGAGGCTCGAGAGACGATGGCTGATATTTCCAAGGCTACGCAAATTTTAGGATGGTCACCCAATCATCGTCTTGAAGATACTGTACTTTCTTATTAGTTGGTATACTATTAGAATATGATATTCCCTACAGGTAAACCACATATCTCCTTTTCTGAGCTTTTTGCCTGGAAAGAATGCCCATATCGGCATAAGCTTACACACATTGACAAGATCGGTACTTTTGACCCTTCTCCTTATCTTGGTTTTGGAACCGGAGTTCATGCTTCTTGCGAGCATTACATCGAGTCCAGAGAGATAGACAAAGAGTTAGCAT
>JGI25130J35507_1000054_pt1 | contig 36882 bp, 33 predicted proteins | sample ETNvirnome_2_300_FD_35507 | JGI IMG/M metagenome (IMG submission 35507)
TTTTTTATGTTTGCTATTCGGCAAAAGTCTATTGCCGTCTAATCATGGTAAGTAAAGGTTATATTTGGCATTATAACGCTTTATTTTTTCGTAATTCATTTTGTTCAGGACAGTAGATGCATATTCATATTCTTGGAATTTGTGGCACCTTTATGGGCGGGATTGCCGCAATCGCTAAATCGTTGGGTCACACAGTGACAGGCTCTGATCAAAATGTTTACCCCCCAATGAGTACGCAGCTGGAAGAGCTTGGCATTACGCTAACTCAAGGTTATGACATTACACAATTAGACCCCGCGCCCGATATGGTGGTCATTGGCAATGCGATGAGCCGTGGTAACCCCTGTGTGGAATATGTGCTCGATAAAGGCTTACCTTACACCTCAGGCCCAGAATGGCTTAAGCATAATTTATTGCAAAACTCATGGGTGCTTGCTGTCGCAGGCACGCATGGTAAAACGACAACCGCGAGTATGTTGGCATGGCTGCTAGAATATGCAGGTATGAAACCGGGCTTTTTGATTGGTGGCATTGTGCAAAACTTTGGGGTATCAGCACGAGTTGGTGAGACGCCNTTTTTTGTCATTGAAGCCGATGAATATGACACCGCCTTTTTTGATAAACGCAGTAAGTTTGTGCATTACTTACCACGGACCTTAATCCTCAATAATCTTGAATTTGATCATGCTGATATTTTTGAAGATTTAAATGCGATTAAAAAACAATTTCATCACTTGATGCGTACATTACCCTGTAGTGGCAAAGTTATCTGGCCAAGCCAAGATGAAGCACTGCAGGATGTGATTGAGCGCGGCCTTTGGAGTGATAGCGAAACGCTGTCAGGTGATTGGGATTATCGCTTACTTAAAGCGGATGGCAGCGAGTTTGAAGTGTTGTTAGCGGGAGAAGTACAGGGCGTTGTGTCGTGGCAAGCTATGGGCGAACATAATGTCAAAAATGCGATTATGGCGATTGCAGCTGCGCGTCATGTCGGTATCGCTGTGCCCGTGAGCATTGCAGGTTTAGCTGAGTTTATTTCACCTAAGCGTCGCATGGAACTCAAAGCTGATATAAAGGGCATTAAAGTGTATGACGATTTTGCCCATCACCCAACCGCGATAAAAACGACTTTAGCAGGCCTGCGCGCTAAAGTCGGCAATGAGAAAATTATTGCGATACTAGAGCCCCGTTCGAACACCATGAAAATGGGCGTGCATCAGCAAACGCTTATTGACTCGCTTAGTGCAGCCGATGAGGTGTATTTGTTTGAGCCAGAAAATTTGAGTTGGTCATTAAAAGACTATGCTGACAAAGCGGGTATGCACTGCAGCACGAGTACTGAGGAAATCATTACGTTGGTTGCAAACAGTGCGGCTGCCCATCACCATATTTTGATTATGAGTAATGGTGGTTTTGAAGGTATTCATCAGCGCTTGATCACGGTATTAGAACAAAACTAACCAGTATACGGAGTTAACTGTATGCAATTTAAAGATAAAATAACCCTAGCGTTTAGTGGCGCGTCGGGCGCGCCTTACGGTTTAAGGTTGTTAGAAGTATTATTAGAACAACAGTTTCAAGTGTACGTGTTGATCTCAAGCGCTGCGCGTGTGGTACTTGATACCGAATCAAATATTAAGCTTTCAGGTAATGAAGACAAAGCGACAGAGCAGCTTAGTAAGCTGTTCAATGCAGCCCCAGAGCAGCTAAAAGTATTTGGTAAAGATAATTGGTTTAGCCCCGTAGCATCGGGCTCGGCAGCCCCTAAAAAAATGGTGGTGTGTCCTTGCAGTGCAGGCTCAGTCTCGGCCATTGCCGTTGGCGCATCTGATAACTTATTGGAACGTGCTGCTGATGTGGTTATTAAAGAACGTGGTCAGCTTATTTTGGTGCCACGCGAAACACCTTTTAGTGAAATACACCTAGAAAACATGCTCAAGTTAGCAAAATTGGGTGTCACCATTATGCCTGCAGCACCCGGGTTTTATCATAAACCTGAGCACATTTCTGACTTGGTCGATTTTATGGTGGCACGTATTTTAGATCATTTACATATTGAACATACTCTAACGAAACGTTGGGGTTATGGAGAGGGCAAACAGTGAGCGAACAGACAATCGCATTAAATATTGAAGGCCTTAAAAAGGTTTATAAAAATGGCGTTGAAGCCGTAAAAGGGATTGATTTACAGGTAAAACAAGGCGACTTTTTTGCTTTGTTAGGTCCCAATGGGGCGGGTAAATCAACCACAATTGGCGTGATTTCATCACTTGTGAATAAAAGCGCAGGCCGTGTTGAAGTCTTTGGTCATAATATCGATACAGATCTCGAAGCTGCAAAATCAGAGCTCGGCTTAGTACCGCAAGAGTTTAACTTTAGCCAGTTTGAAACGCTTAACCAAATATTAGTTAATCAAGCTGGCTACTATGGCGTACCAAGAAAGCTTGCTCATGAACGTGCTGAAAAATACCTAAAACAACTTGGTTTATTTGAGAAAAAAGATAAACAAGCTCGCACGTTATCGGGGGGAATGAAGCGCCGTTTAATGATTGCCCGTGCGCTTATGCACGAACCAAAGTTACTTATTCTTGATGAGCCTACGGCGGGGGTTGATATTGAACTGCGTCGCTCTATGTGGGATTTCTTGCGTGAAATCAATAAACAAGGCGTTACCATTATTCTTACCACGCACTATTTAGAAGAAGCGGAATTGTTGTGTAAGAACATCGCTATTATTGATAGTGGTGTGATTGTCGAAAACACCACAATTAAAGCGTTACTTGCCAAGCTTGATAAAGAAACCTTCGTGCTTGACTTAAAACAGCCAGTTAACCCTATCAGCCTTGATGGTTATCAGTTTACTTTAACCGATGATCATACCTTAGAAGTTGAGGTGGCTAAATCGCAGGGGCTAAATCAGGTGTTTACGGCGTTAACCGAGCAAGGCAATACAGTGCTCAGTATGCGTAATAAGGCCAATCGATTAGAAGAGTTGTTTGTGGGTTTATTAGAACAAGGGCGAGGCGAATAATGTTTAAATATGGTGTAGCGCTAAAGAGTATTTGGATTAAAGAGTGTATTCGTTTTTTACGTATTTGGGTGCAAACGCTGGTACCGCCAGCAATTACGATGAGCCTTTATTTTGTTATTTTTGGTAACCTAATTGGCTCACGCATTGGTGATATGGGTGGTTTTTCCTACATGGAATTTATAGTACCTGGCCTCATCATGATGTCGGTGATTACTAACTCTTACTCTAATGTGGCGTCGAGCTTTTATTCCACTAAATTCCAAAAAAGTATCGAAGAGCTACTTGTGGCACCGGTGCCTAATTACATCATTGTACTAGGCTACATGGGTGGAGGTATGACACGAGGCATGTTGGTTGGCTTAATTGTTACGTGCGTGTCTTTGCTATTTGTTGATATTCAAATTCACAATATTTTCGTGATTATGGCGACTGTGATTTTAACCTCAGCCGTATTTGCTCTGGGGGGCTTAATAAATGCAATTTACGCAAATAGCTTTGATGACATCAGCATTATACCTACGTTCATTTTAACGCCATTAACCTACTTAGGTGGGGTGTTTTACTCGATTACCCTGTTACCTGAGTTTTGGCAGGGGGTATCGCAAGTAAACCCAATTATATATATGGTTAATGCATTTAGGTATGGCTTCTTAGGTGTGTCGGATGTCGACTTATCGGTCGCGTTTGGTGTACTAGGATTATTTATTGTGGGGTTATTTACGTTAGCTTTAACGCTAATTAAACGCGGTGTGGGGCTTAGACACTAATGACAGATGCAAATTCGAGAAGTATTGTATCGAATCAACCCGGCTTGCATGACAAGCTAGACGAGATTGTTTTAAAGCACTTAAGTGCAGAGTTTAAAAAACCAATTGCAGCGCACACGCAAGCTGCATTTGACCAAGTGAATGAAAAAGTTCACGCATTCAATGGACCAATTATTCTTGATTCATGCTGTGGGGTGGGAGAGAGTACCGCTAATCTTGCTAAGCGCCACCCAGAGGCACTTGTTATTGGAATTGACAAGTCGTCACATCGTTTAGATAAGCACGATATTGAATATAAACAAACAGACACTGGCCAGTATATTTTGGTACAAGCTGATTTAAATGATTTTTGGCGTTTAGCGGTTGCAGCAAATTGGCAGCCAACTCACCATTATCTGCTTTATCCAAACCCTTGGCCAAAAGCTAAGCACTTACAAAGGCGCTGGCATGGGGCCGCAATTTTTCCATTTATTGTTAAACTTGGCGGCCGATTAGAGCTCAGAAGTAACTGGGATATCTACGTTAAAGAGTTCGCTCGCGCCCTTGAGTTGGCTGGACATCCATGCCAAGTTGAACGCTATGAACACGATGTGCCTATTACGCCGTTCGAGCGAAAGTATTGGGCCAGTGGACAGCAGAGCCACCGCTTGGTCATAAACCTTTAAATTTGCGTGTTAATGTAGGGAGTGGGTGGAGCAAAATAATTACCTTGCATGAGTGTGATACCCGCACGTGAAAGTGCATCGGCAATTTGCTCACTTTCTACTTGCTCAGCAATAACCGCTAAGTTTAATTGCTGAGCATACTTCACTAAATGCTCTATAAACATAAAACTATCGGCATTATTGTGTATTTGGCTTACTAGGTCTTTGTCGAGCTTTAAGCCATCCACTTCAAGCTTTAAAATGTGAGACAAGTTTGAGTACCCCGCACCAAATTCATTGATCATCACTTGCGCCCCTTTATTCTTTAATAAACTAATAAAGGCTTTCACTTGGCTAAAGTATGCAATGGCTTCAGTTTCATGAAACTCAAAAATAATATTGTGTGGTTTTGGGTAACGCCTTAATTGCTGCTCTAGAAATTCACTTAAACTTGGATCGAGAATATCTTGCGCGGTGATATTGATACTCCAGCGCACATTTGTCTTTCTGAATTGTTCAATACATCGTGAAAACATGGTGCGTGTTAACAACCCGTCCATGCGTGAGCGTTTTAATACAGCCATAAAGTAATCAGGGCAATGAATCCGACCTTGTGCAGTTGCCATTCTGGCTAAGCTTTCATAGTGACTTATTTGCTTNAGTTCCGTGTTATAAATTGGCTGAAAGTAGGGCACGATTCGATTGTTATCGAACGCTTCTCTAACTTCTTTAGCGAGAGTGACGTTGTGTCTAAATTGCTCTTCAACTTGTTTAAATACATTCTCATAGCGAACAATACGTTGATTATTTAACTTGGCTTGTTGCAAGGCTATATGTGCATTTTCTATGAGCATGAGTTTGTTACACGAGGCGATTCCAGCATGCAAAGTAATATAAATAAATGGCTCGCTTAGCACAGGAATTGCGTGATTAAAGGTATTGATAATATCGTCAATACGTTGCTCAGCGTTGCGAATATTCAATAATGCGATTTTATTCGTCGCTAAACGAAAGATTGCGCTCTCGCTTGGTATGCGGGATTGAAAATATGTGAGTAGATTAGCCATCACTCTATCGCTGACATCGGTGCCATAAAAACTACTAATATCCTCAAGCTCATTGATACTGATAACAGCAAGTTCCATGCGGTGTCTGGTTGTTCTTTCTATGTAATTCTCGAGCGCAATATGATTGGCAAAGCCGGTGCGAGCATCAGTCAGGAGTGAGCGTTTAAGCTGTAAAAAATAAAGCCACGCGATTAAAGCAACAATAAAGAAAAAGAAGCCGCTTGTAATGGTTGCTTTTGTTATGCTGTGTTGCAGTTGCTCATTGAGATCATCAATAGCAATGTCTGCACCTGTAATATAAGTGTGGCCGTTTTTGTCAACAAAGGTCACAAAGATACTTTTAAAGTTGCCCCAGTGATCTTGTGATATTTCAAAAACGGGTTCTGTCGAAAAAAAAGCTTCTTTATTGATGTCGGTGGCTTCAGGGTACGCATCTAAAAAGTGTGTCACGCGTCCACTGTTGTGATCTTTTTGAGTATAGCTAGAGGCACTAAAGAATACCGTATCATCGCGCAGCACCATCGCATATACATACGCTACCTGCATTTGCTTAGCGTAGTCAGATAAAGCCCTGCTCTTATCTTTATACAGCTCAGGTGAAATAGTTTGGCCTGCATTCACACGGGTATGATAATCATCCCCTAAAATATGCTTAACACTGATTGCCGCATTGAGTAATTTGGCATCAACATTCGCCATTATCTCACTACGTGTTGATTCATAGGTGTAATAAATATAGCCAAATAAGCTAATAAAAAATGCGGCAAAACCATAAATAAGCCAGCGTGTTCTTTGCATTCCATTCGGCATAGGTGTTCCCTTTGCAGTTATGACTTGATTATACTTAAAAAATACGCAGCTGATAGCAGAAAATTACGACAAAATTCACCCATCGATCATTTTTTTGTCACCGAAAGCATGGCTTTTTGGCTTTAAGCGAGACATTTTCATGATATTCCAGTAAAGTTAGCCAATTTCATAGAAACAGTGCCGCAAAATGTAAACCTCAATGTTCCTGCATTGGGTTCATTTTTAAGCTGCTTATAATGGGTATTAGGATGGATCAAAAGCGTTGTGCCGTCGCCTCTAAAGAAAGTTTGATTCGTATTTTTACGGTGCCAGAAGCACCAGACTCGACACTGAGTAAAATTGAATCAGAGATTTCAAGCAACCTTGCAGGATTCTTAAACGAGAATATTGCTGCGATTGAGAAGCCTCTTCATGAGATAGAGAAAGACTTTCAATCGGCAATGATTCCAGAAGAGCCCACATTTGTATCTGACTATGCTCAAGATATTATGGAGCAACTTGTTGCGCATTCAGTTCATACAGCCGCGCCTAGCTTTATTGGCCACATGACTTCTGCTTTACCGCACTTTGTACTGCCGTTATCAAAGTTGATGGTAGGTCTGAATCAAAACTTAGTAAAAATTGAAACCTCAAAAGCGTTCACCCCACTTGAACGACAAGTGCTTGGTATGATGCATCACCTTGTATATGGACAAGATGATGCGTTTTACAGTAAGTGGATGCATAGTGCAAAAACGTCACTCGGTGCATTTTGCTCAGGGGGGACAGTTGCCAACATTACCGCACTGTGGATTGCACGAAACCGTTTATTAAGAGCGGATGGCGATTACAAAGGAATTGCAGCTCAAGGCTTAATTGCGGGTATGTTGCATTATGGCTATAAAGGGCTTGCTGTACTGGTTTCTGAACGAGGTCATTACTCTCTTGGTAAAACAGTCGATTTATTGGGAATTGGTCGCGACAATATCATTGCAATAAAAACCGATAAGAACAATAAAGTAGACATTCAAGCCATGCGTGAAAAAGCGCAAGAACTGGAAGCGGCAGGCATTAAGGTAATGGCGCTGGTAGGTGTTGCGGGTACTACGGAAACAGGCAGTATTGACCCCCTTAATGATATGGCTGATTTAAGTGAAGAATTGGGCTGTCATTTCCATGTTGATGCAGCATGGGGAGGAGCAACCTTATTATCGCAAAACTATCGCCATTTATTGAGTGGTGTTGAGCGAGCCGATTCAATTACAATCGATGCCCACAAACAGATGTATGTGCCAATGGGCGCTGGTTTAGTGTTATTTAAAGACCCAGCAGCAACCGATGCGATTGAGCATCATGCAGAGTATATTTTACGTAAAGGCTCAAAAGATTTGGGGAGTCATACGCTTGAAGGTAGTCGCCCAGGCATGGCAATGTTGGTGCATGCATGCTTACGTGTCATTGGTCGTAAAGGTTACGAGATGCTGATTGATCGCAGTATCGTTAAAGCACGTACCTTTGCTGAATTAATTAGGCAAGACGAAGACTTTGAGCTGATTTCAGAACCTGAATTGTGTTTATTAACCTATCGATATGTCCCTAAACAGATTCAAGAAAAACTTAAAAATGCTGACGAAGAAACTAAACTCGATATTTATGCTTCACTGAACCGTTTTACGGCCAGTATGCAAAAACGTCAGCGTGAAGCTGGGCGTTCTTTTGTATCGCGTACACGTTTAACCCCTGCGCAATACGATTACCAGCCTACCGTGGTGTTTAGAGTTGTGTTAGCGAATCCGCTTACGTCAAAGGCTATATTAAAAGATATTCTTGCAGAGCAAAAAGAACTGTCTAAAACAGATCCTGTATTTAAAAAGTATTTAAGTAAGTACATGGATTAGGTGATATAAATAAGTAAAAAGGAGCTTGAAAGCTCCTTTTTTTATACCAATTTGCGTATTTCAATGAGCAAGGTTGAGGCAATAAAAGCTCGTTGATAACAATGCAAAAATTTCGTTATTTAGGTATTCTCGGCAATTGCTCCTGCATTGCTCCTGCATTGCTCTACCTTCTGCATCTATGCAGTCGTAAATCAGCAATTTTTAACGCAGTTAGCGACTGGTTTAATCCCTCAAAATGATTAAAAATTATTGCAAAATGGTATTATGCCTTTTGAAAACAGCTAGCCTTAATCATTTCACTGATGATCTGTTGCGATGGTTTGATTTTTTCCATGGCTAAAAACTCATCAGGCTGATGTGCTTGGTTGATTGACCCTGGCCCCATAACAATCGTTTCACAGCCTAATTGTTGAATAAACGGCGCTTCGGTGCAGTAGTTAACTGCAACCGCAGGTTGGCCTGACACCTTTTCTGCCNGTTTTACTAAAGCGCTATCTGTGCTGCCGCTGAATGCAGGTATTGGGTCGTGTAAGTCAATAACGCTGACAGCGTTTGGATACTCAGTATTTATTTCATTGGCTGCATTAATCAAAATGGCTTGCAGCTCTTGTACGCTTAAACCGGGTAGTGGGCGCATATCAATGTGCATTTCACAGCAGCCACAAATACGGTTTGCGTTATCGCCGCCATGAATATGACCTAGGTTTAATGTTGGGTACGGTATTACAAAGTGCTCAACTGAATATTTATTCTTTAATTCGTCTTTAATGATTAACAGTTTTGTAATCATTTTATGCATGACTTCGATGGCATTTAAGCCTCGCTCAGGGTCTGAGCTGTGACCCGAACGACCCACAACGCGAATCGCTGAACTCATGTGGCCTTTATGAGTAAACACCGGTGTCATGTCTGTTGGCTCGCCAATAATACAGCGCGCGGGCTTTAAATTAGGGTGGCGACATATTTGCTGAGCNCCCGCCATTGTCGTTTCTTCATCGGCTGTGGCTAAAATTAATAAAGGCTCTGTTTGCTGGCTTGCATCAAGCTCACTAATGGCCTGCAGTACAAAAGCAAAAAAACCTTTCATATCAATGCTGCCTAAACCGAATAACTTGTTGTCATGCTCGCTTAATTTAAACGGATCATAATTCCAGCGGCTGTCATCAAATGGCACGGTATCGGTGTGGCCCGCTAACATCAGTCCCCCTTCACCTTCACCCCGTCTCGCTAATAAATTAAAGCGACCTTTGCCATGCTCAAGCTCTGTAATTTCGCAGCTAAAGCCTAAGGTTTCGCACCAATTGGCAAGTAAGGTAATGACCTCTTTATTGCTCATGCATAAAGAGTCTTCAATTGCACTAATTGAAGGCGCAGCAATCAATTGTTGATACATCGATAAAAAAGAGGGAAGCGACATAAAAAAATCCAAAAATAATTATTCAATCTAATTGCATAACAATATAAAAGTATTTATTATGAATATCAATTCACTTTTTGAGCATAAATATACTTTAAAGTAGCGTATGAACACAAAACGACGATAACCTTATTTCATTACTTTAGATAGTGTTTTTATTCGCTAAACAGCGAGTAGTTTTAAATGTGTAAATAGATAAGTTAAATAGGTAAAACCAAGCAATGAATGTAGTGATTATTGGCGCAAGTGGATATAGCGGCGCAGAGCTTGCGAGTTTAGTCGCCAAGCACCCACAACTAACTTTAAAGGCATGTTATGTCTCTGAGGGCAGCTTAGATAAAAATAAGTGTTTAAGTGACTTATATCCTGAGCATTTAGGGCTTTTAGACCATCCATTACAGCCATTAACAGCAGCCGCTTATACCGACATCGAACAGCATGCTGATTACGTGTGTTTATGTACAGATCATGAAGTGAGTGTTGACCTTGCTCCTCGATTTTTAGCAATGGGTAAAAAAGTATTCGATTTATCAGGCGGCTTTCGTTTAGCTGGGAATGAGGATTACCTCACTTACTATGGCTTTGCGCATCAGCATCCAACGCTTTTAACACAAGCAGCCTATGGACTAGCAGAGTGGAATGCGGATGCAATCAGTCAGGCAAATTTGGTTGCGGTTGCAGGCTGTTATCCTACAGCCGCACTTAACTCATTAAAACCATTGAAAGAAGCCGGCTTATTAGCAGAGCAAACAATTATTATTAATGCCGTGTCAGGCGTCACGGGGGCGGGTAGAAAAGCGAGTGTTAATACGCATTTTTGCGAAGTATCACTTGCGCCTTATGGGTTATTTAACCACAGGCACACACCTGAAATTGAACAACATTTAGGCCATCCTGTGTTATTTACCCCGCATTTGGGGAATTTTCCGCGGGGAATTTTAGAAACTATTTATGTGCAATTAAAACCCGGTGTAACACCAGAGCAAGTAACAGAAGCGTATCAGGTGTTAGCCGATGAACCGTTGATTCGTTTACTTGGAAGCAAAATACCCAGTATTAAAGGCGTTGCTAAACAGCCGTATGTTGATATTGCGTGGCAACAAAAAGGCGAACAGCTCATTGTTATGTCGGCCATTGATAACCTGTTAAAAGGGGCGGCTGGGCAAGCATTGCAATGTATTAATTTAGCGATGGGTATACCTCATCATACCGGATTAGTAGGAGCGTTATGATGAAAACATGGGTCATTAAAATTGGCGGTGCGGTATTAAATACTGCCGATGCTGCAAAAGCCCTATTTGATGTTTTAATCTCACAACAGCAAGCTAACTTTGTGATTGTTCATGGTGGGGGTGCATTAGTTGATGCATGGCTTATGGATGCGGGATTCGCCAGTGCTAAGCACCAAGGTTTACGTATCAGTCCAAAAGAACAAATGCCATACATCGTTGGGGCGTTAGCTGGCTGTGCTAATAAACAACTAATGAGTCAAGCCATTGCCTCGGGTCATAAACCTGTGGGTATGAGCCTTTATGAAGCCGGTGTTGTGGTTAAGCAAAAATTAAAAGCGTTGGGGCAAGTTGGGCAATGCTGTGACAGTATCGACAGTATTTTACCCAGCTTAATTGAACAAGGCCGTCTACCATTAGTCAGCTCTATTGGTTTTGATGAAGAGGGACTTTGGTACAACGTAAATGCAGATGAAGCGGCCGCAGCGATTGCGAAAGAGCTTGATGCAGAACTTATTTTTATGACTGATGTAGAAGCGGTACTTGATGCAAATAAGCAACCATTACATCAACTTAATACGCAGCAAATAGATGCATTAATTCTTCAAGGAGTTATTCAGGGCGGGATGGAGGTCAAAGTTAAGACCAGTCTTCTTGCTGCCCAACATTTACGACGTGGTGTGTATATCTCAAGCTGGTTAAAGCCAGAAAATTTAGTCGCTTTATTGCAAGGCGAGCACGTTGGAACAAAGATTACACCATAGGTATTACATGTTAACTCACTTTTTATCGGGTCTTGAATTAGACCAAAAAGGCGCGCTTAAATTATTAGACTTAGCGCAAAAAATTAAAGCAAACCCTGTTGATTTTAGCCAAGCGTTAGCGGGCAAATCAGTGGTGACATTATTCGAAAAACCAAGCTTACGCACGCGTTTATCATTCGATATAGGCATTAATAAATTAGGTGGCCATGCTGTGTATTTAGACTCACAAAATGGGGCTATGGGTGCACGTGAATCGGTGAAAGATTTTGCTTTAAATATTTCTACTTGGGCCGACGGTATTGTGGCTCGTGTATTTGCACATAAAACATTAACTACGCTTGCTGAATTTTCGTCAGTGCCTGTGGTGAATAGTCTGTGTGATTTATACCACCCATGCCAAGCATTAGCGGATTTCTTAACGCTGCAAGAAGTACACGGCGATGTCAGTAAACTGAAGCTTGCTTATTTAGGTGAAGGCAATAACGTGACGCATTCACTTATGTTACTTGCTGCAACGTTAGGGACTGATTTTGTGGCGGTTTGCCCTAAGGGGAGTTCTCCAGATTCACAGATTCTCAAACAAGCAGAGCAAATTGCAGCCATGAATGGTGCATCTGTGATGGTCAGTGACAGAATTGAAGCGGCAGTCGGCGCAAATGCAGTCTATGCTGATACGTGGGTATCTATGGGAGATAAAACCCCACTTGAGCAAGTTAAGGCTAAATATATGCCGTACCAGTTAAATCAAGCGTTGCTTGATCAAACGGGCGCGCAAACAGTGTTGCATTGCCAGCCAGCTCATCGCGAATTTGAAATTACCTCTGAGGTAATGGATGGCCCTGCATCAAAAATTATTCAACAAGCAGAAAATCGTATGCATGCGCAAAACGCACTGCTTGTCACATTATTAAATCCAAATTTTGTTTAAGGAACACCAATGAGTTCAATCAAAAAAGTCGTATTAGCCTATTCTGGTGGTCTAGATACATCGGCAATCGTGCCGTGGTTAAAAGAGAACTACGGCTGTGAAGTTATCGCATTCGTTGCTGATGTAGGCCAAGGTGCTGAAGAGCTTGAAGGCGTTGAGGCCAAAGCAATCGCTTCAGGTGCATCTGAGTGTTATGTGGTTGACCTAAAAGACGAAATGGTCAGTGATTATATTTATCCGACATTAAAAACAGGCTCTATCTACGAAGGTACNTATTTACTGGGTACGTCGATGGCGCGCCCTATTATTGCAAAAGCACAAGTAGAGATTGCGCGTAAAGTGGGGGCTGATGCACTGTCGCATGGCTGCACAGGTAAAGGTAACGACCAAGTGCGTTTTGAATCATGTTTCGCAGCATTAGCGCCTGATCTTAAAGTGATTGCGCCATGGCGTGAATGGGATTTATCAAGCCGTGAATCATTACTAGATTACTTGGCTGAGCGTAATATCCCTTGTTCAGCATCTGCTACAAAAATTTACAGCCGTGATGCAAACGCATGGCACATTTCGCACGAAGGTGGCGAGCTTGAAGATCCATGGTGCCAACCGAGCGATCAAGTGTGGACCTGGACTAACTCTCCAGAGCAAGCACCAAACGAGCCTGAATATGTGACATTAAACGTAGTAGAAGGTGAAGTGGTTGCGGTTAATGGTGAGACATTAAAACCATACGATTGTTTAGTTAAGCTAAATGATATCGCAGCGCCACATGGTGTAGGCCGTGTAGATATTGTTGAAAACCGTTTAGTCGGTATGAAATCGCGTGGTTGTTATGAAACACCAGGGGGCACAGTAATCATGGCTGCACTGCAAGCTGTTGATGAGCTCGTGTTAGATAAATCAAGCCGCAAGTGGAAAGAAGTGCTGGGTGGTGAGTTCTCACACTTAGTGTATGACGGCCGTTGGTTTACGCCGCTTAAAGATTCAATTCTTGCAGCTGCTGAATCACTCTCAAAGCTGGCAACAGGTGAAATTGTTCTTAAACTGTATAAAGGTCAAGTAACTGCAGTGCAGAAGAAGTCACCTAACAGCTTATACAGTGAAGACTTTGCAACCTTTGGTGAAGATGATGTATACGACCAATCACATGCTGAAGGGTTTATTCGTTTATTCTCACTTTCGAGCAGAATCTCTGCATTAACGAAAAAATAATTTTATTTTGCCCCGTTCAGCGGGGCAATATCAGCGTTTGGAGAGAATTCAATGGCATTATGGGGCGGACGTTTTTCTACGGGTCCAGATGAAGCATTTAAGCAATTTAACGATTCACTTCCCTTTGATTATCAGCTTGCAGAGCAAGATATTATTGGCTCAGTTGCGTGGGCCGGTGCGCTTAAACAGGTTGATGTNTTAAATCAACAAGAATACGACGATCTTGTCGCAGCACTTAATACTCTGTTGGATGAGGTTAAAGCTAATCCACAGGCTGTCGCTGTGGCAGGGCATGAAGATATTCATTCTTATGTTGAGTCGGCATTAATTGACAAAGTTGGCGACTTAGCAAAAAAACTTCACACAGGTCGTAGCCGCAACGACCAAGTTGCTACAGATTTCCGTTTATGGTGTCGCGATACAGCGGATCATATTCTTGACGCTATTGCTGATTTAAAGGCCGAATTTATTGCTTTAGCAGAACGTGAGCTGGGTACTATTTTACCGGGTTATACACATTTGCAACGCGCNCAGCCCGTGCTCTTTAGNCATTGGTGNATGGCGTATGTGGAAATGCTTGAGCGTGATGAAAGTCGTTTAACAGATGCNAAAAAGCGTATGAACTTTTGTCCATTAGGCAGTGGCGCACTGGCTGGTACGGCGTACCCAATTGACAGGCAAACGCTTGCCGAGGGGCTAGGTTTTACCGCTGCAACGCGCAACAGTCTTGATGCAGTGTCTGATCGCGACTTTGTGGTGGAGCTATTAAGCTGTGCCTCTATCTCAATGATTCATTTATCTCGTATGGCTGAAGATCTTATTTTCTATAATTCTGGTGAAGCAGGGTTTGTTGAATTGTCGGATGGTGTGACGTCGGGTTCATCATTGATGCCACAAAAGAAAAACCCAGATGCACTTGAGCTAATTCGGGGTAAGACAGGGCGAGTTTTTGGTGCTTTTAGTGCCATGATGATGACCTTAAAGGCCTTACCACTTGCATATAATAAAGATATGCAAGAAGACAAAGAAGGCTTGTTTGATGCGATGCCAACGTGGCTTGCGTGTATTCATATGGCACAAGCTTGCATTAAAGGGATTAAAGTTAATGCTGAAAAGACCCTAGCCGCAGCAAAAGGGGGGCACTCTAACGCCACCGAATTGGCTGACTATTTAGTGGCTAAAGGCATCCCCTTCAGAGAAGGCCACCACATCGTAGGCACCTTAGTGCAAATGGCTATTACCGAAGGGAATAACTTAGAAGATTTAAGTTTAGAGCAATTCAAATCTGTGCATAGCATTTTCGAATCAGATGTATATCCTGTATTAGAAATAGATGCATGTATTAAAGCGCGACAGGCTTTAGGGGGTACTTCGTTAGAACAAGTAACGAGCGCCATCGATAATGCCAAGAAGTCTGCTAATAAAGATGTGTAATGCACATTAAGCTGATGCCGAATTAATGGTTCTGTTATTTCGGCTCAAAGCTATGGATGGCTGAATTCTTGCCGCACCAAAGTGACAGCGTGCACAGACATTTTATAGTGTGGTGCTGATAGTTTATAAACAATAGCCAAAAATTTGGCACGATGTCTATTAACTCAACGCCATAATGTATTACTCGTTATGCAAAAAGTGTGATGAGGCTGTTTGTCTTATACACGATGAAAATAATGTGTGTCGCTCACTTTAAAAGAACGAAATTCATTTTGAAGTCTTGTGATAATGCGGTGATCCCGTGTAAAAACGAGGCTTAACTCCCTGGATAGGAAAAACGCACGGTTACCCCTGTGCGTTTTTTTATGCCTAAAATTTACAAAGATCAGCGGAAATTGATCCAAATGATCGTTGTTTCTAAAAAGTTGGATCACTAATTGCAATGTTAGAGACAGCAGTTATTTTACTGCAAAAAGCGTCAAAAGAATGAGAACGCTTAACTCAGCTTACAACCTGTTGTAAGCTTATTGTAAACAACTAATAATTTTAAAGGATTTAACTGATGCAAGTTACGAACAATAGCCAACTTCAAATGCAAGCTTACAGCCAAATGCAACAAACAAAGCCCGCTTTGGAACAAACTACTAGTAATAAAACCCTGCAATCTGATACAGTGAGCATATCAAGTGAAGCGCTTTCTTTATCAAGTGGTGCTGAGATTCAACGTGGTGGTGGTGCGATGTTCCCACCAAGTAAGAAAGAGCAATAGGTACTGAATGTTTTTTACTGAGCAACTTGGTTTTTTTTCCCTATCTGCGATGAGTGCATGGGGATTTTTAATGGCGTTTTTCTTTAATATTTTTGTTTATTTTATCGACGAAAATAAGCGTAAGACCACGTTGCTCGTAAGCTCTACTATTATGATGATCTCTTACATGGCGGGAGATTACTTCTTTAGTTGGATTTCTTATACAGCTGCTACTTTTCTTGAATGGGCATTATATGACATTGCAACTCTTACGTTTTTAGTTGTTTCATTTTTTATTATAAAACGTACAACTCCTTCCTTTGCTTACCTCATCACAGGCCTTTTAATTAACACAATTTTATTTCTTGCAGTGTATTTAGATGTGCAGGTATATAAAAATACAACTCATTGGATTTTATGGGATATCTACTCTTTAGGAGTAAATATTGTAGACTTTTGTATGATTGTTGCTTTGATTGTTGATCGTGACTTTCTTGGATTGAATAAGTTTAAAACATTTATACATAATTCTCTCAAAACTCATAAGTTAGCTTAAAAAAGTTAAGCTATGTATATCAGTGATGTAGTAGGAAGCCTGATAGGAGCCTTCATTGAATGGGGGTTTTTAATGGCATTCCTTTTCAATTTAGTAACCCACATTAACAAACCAGATAAACGTCTTGTCGTTTTGTCCTTGATAATGATGCTTTCATACTTCTTGAGTGGAGTATTAAATTTATCAAGCAATATATCTGAACTGGTTTTACTTTGATGTTATAACCATCGCGGCCATATTTATTTGGATTTACTGTGGGCGAGCCGACTCTTTCTGTGCCATTTATTATATCGTTGTAGGCTTGTTTTTAAACTCTCTTTTGATGCTTTCTATTTTTGTAGATATCGTACTTGTTGAAAATCGTACTCCTTGGATCCTTTGGAGTATCTATTCGTTCGGCGTAAATATTATTGATCTTATGATGATAGTCGCATTACTCACTAACAAGGATTTTTTTAAGTTTGCAGCAGTAGCGAAACGTTTTAGTTCTAAAGCGACTAGAAGACTGCCCTGTGCTTAAACTCCTGCAAGAAAACTTTGGCCTTTATCTCGCTACTTTCATCATGTGGGGATTTTTAATGGCCTTTTTATATAACATGGTGAAGAAGTCTTCATCGCCAAATGGTGATACAGTGATGTGGATGGCACTGGCTATGTTTATCTCTTACATGGCTAGTGACCCATTACTTAATATAGCGTTTGGCTACAATATGTTAGATTCGAGTTTTGCATACGTCATTTGGGCTGGCTCTGATTTATTGATGTTGGCCGTTATCTGGTTAGTCGCCCACCAAAAAACTTTTCTTGAAGTGCCTGCAAAACTGTATATTTACACGGGGCTTTTAGTAAATACATCGCTGTTTTTAGGGATGTACTATGATATTAACTACACTTATACGGGTGAGTGGTGGTTTTGGGATTTTTACACTATTACAGTGAATCTCATGGACATGATGATGCTTATAGCGCTGTTTTGTAATAAGGATTTTTTAGGGTTAGTAAAGCTTTATAGAAGCATGCGAGGTCAAACCAAATTAGCCTGACCTCACCCGCTCTAGAAACGGTATTCCCAGCTTGTTCTAAGTGCTGTATTCGTGTTTGAGTCGTNGCCCATCTCATCTTTTGAGACCAGCCCTGTTACTTTCCAAAGACCATTGAAGAGTGCTTGTTGGTAGCCAAGTTCAAGTTGCAATTGGCTTACGCTGGTAATGGTTTCGTTATCAAGGCGTTCACTATCAATCCATCGTAGCTTTGCATGTCCACCATAGCCATCTAAAGTATGGTAATAGGCTCCAAGGATAGCCGATTTACTTTGTTGTGGTATTGAGCTTCCTACAAGTCGCTGGCGTTGAGTATAGCTTCCTGAGCCGTANACACACTCGCTATGTAGTTCACATGTTTGTTCTGTNTTTGAGTACTCTAAATACGTTTTTAATAAACTATCCGATGTACCAAAATAACTTTCAACGCCTAACGTGTAGAACGGATCGCTGGGTGCTAAACCACTTTTGTTTTGACCCATTACCTCTGCGTAGAATGCCACAGGGTGCGATAACGCACTTGTTGAGTACTTAATATCAAAACTTGTTAAACGGTGAGTCGATTCGTTATTTTCTAATGCAATGACATCACGCTCGGTTGATGTTAAATAGTCAGAGCCGGCAGTATTAAAGGCAACTTCTAGTCCCATAAGTGGTGTACTGGCAAATCTGAGGGCCCAATAATCACCTTGTTCACTGNTGTTTAGATACGGTTTTTGCTTGGCATATATCCCCGTTAACTGCCAATTCCCCACAAACGATAACCAATGTGGGCCAACATACTGGCTATTAGCTCGACTAAAACGCAGTCCTTTCATGGGCGCGGCATTATTAGAGAGTAACAGCGCATTTTCGTTACTAGGCCCCCACCAGTGACTGACTTGTTCAGCACTAATAGACCAGTTACCGACAAGCACAGCTAAATAGCTGTCTTGGTAATTAACATGCTGTGTATCGAGTGCCTCATCGGCGTAATTAACACTGACTTTTGCACTGACACGCTGACCTGTGATTGAGCCGTAACTATTTATACCGCTTTTTTGCTGGTGGCGTTTACCAAAGCTTTGGTGTGTTTCAGGCTCGCTATTGTAATTTAAGCGCACACTCGAGCTGGTTTTTTGCTTCGCATTATCTAACGCATGTTTTACATGCTGATAAGCAAACAAGCTTTGCGCGTTAAGTTGGCTGGTATTTACAGACGCTAAGTCTCGTGCAATTCCTTGCCACATAAGCGGGTAGCTATTAATNGGTTGCTTAATAACGCCTTGATTAAATAGCATTTCGATTGATGCGCGTAGCAGTGGGTCATCGCTTTCTATCCATGGCCCAGCAATACTTGGCGCAGAGATCATTAGTAATGCACTTAAGCTAATGAGCTTCTTTAATTTCATCCGTGTATTTTTTCCTGTAATGCTTTNCCAACTATTGGGTCAACAAATTCACTTACATCGCCATGATGACGTGCTACTTCTTTCACTANGGTTGAAGAGATAAAAGAATTTTTTTCGGCAGGCGTTAAAAACACGCTCTCTAAATCAGGGTTTAGGCGGCGGTTCATGTTTGCTAATTGAAATTCATAGTCAAAGTCTGACACNGCACGAATACCGCGAATAAGAACTTCTGCTTTATGCTCGCGCGCTAAATCAGCCAGTAAACCAGAAAACCCGATAACACTGACATTATCAAGGTGCGCTAATATTTTATTANCCAGTTCAACACGCTCATCAAGTGTAAAGCAAGGTTGCTTACTTGGGTTGTGCGCAATTGCAACAATAACGTGATCGAACATTTTTGCAGCGCGATGAATTAGGTCTGTGTGGCCATTTGTTAGCGGGTCGAATGTGCCCGGATATATTGCAGTAACGTTCATAACTATCAGCTATCTATAAATTTGCTTGTTATATTAACAGTGTTTGAGTCTGTATGCAGCTTAGAAAATACGCGTATCTTACTAGTTTTTGTCCCTAAAAAGGAACGGTAAACCGATTGAGGTTAGATTTTTTCAAGGTAGTATTTTATTGCCGCGCATTTGTTTATACTGCTTGGCTTTCAGTACTTAATAATCATAAAAAACAGAGTAATCAGCATATGAGCACTAAGGATAAAATTATACACACCAGCATTGAGTTATTTAACCTCCATGGTGAGCGTGCCATAACAACCAATCATATAGCTGCACATATGGGTATTAGTCCGGGTAATTTGTATTATCACTTTAAAAATAAAGAAGATATCATCCGTCATATATTTGCTTTATATAGTGAGCACTTGCACACTCACTTCAAGCCGTTAACCCCNGATGATGATGCACTCGAAAACTTAGCAGGGTATTTAGACTCNTTGTTTGAATTGATGTGGCGATACCAGTTTTTTTATGACAACTTGGGTGACATTTTGTCGCGAGACGAAGCCCTTAAAAAAGATTACATCGAATTTCAGGCGGCATTACTTGAACAAGTCAAAGAGGTTTTATTAGCGTTGAGAGCGGGTGATATTATCACCATTGAAGATGATGATGTAACAGAGCTTGCTCATATGTTAAAAATGACAGTGAGTTTCTGGACACCTTATATCAAAGCGCGTCGCTTAAGTGGTGAATTGGCAAGACAAGATATTTACCACGGTATTTTAAAGGTGTTATTACTATTAAAAGCCCACTGTACTGAGCATAGCCTAGCGCAAGTTAACCAATTACGCGCGAAGTACTTAGCTTTAGCTAACGCTGAACCAACNGCACAATAATCCGTCTNAAGCAGTTTATTTCCTAGACGCTATAATTTTTGTTATAATCGCGCGCCCTTGAGGTTGGTATGTCTCAAGGCGTGTGAATTCCACAGTCTAAGAGTGAACTATGCTTAAATTTATCGTCAAATTACACCCAGAAATCGCTATCAAGAGTAAATCTGTACGTAAGCGTTTTACCAAGTTATTAGAAAATAACATTAAGATCGTTTTACGTCGTGTTGACGAAAAAGTGCAAGTAAGAAACAACTGGGATAATATTTCAGTTGTAAGTCTCTTGGAGTCAGAACAAGTCCGTCTTGATATCATCGATGGCTTAAAGCGTATACCTGGGATCGTACAGTTTATAGAAGTAACCGAGACTGATTTCGAATCGCTTGATGACATTTACCAAAAAGCCAAAGAATTAATCGGCCACACCATTGAAGGCAAAACATTTTGTGTTCGTTGTAAACGCTCTGGTAAGCACGACTTTACATCAAGTGATGTTGAACGCTATGTAGGGGGTGGGTTAAATCAACATGTAGAGGGCGCGCGCGTTAAGTTATCTCACCCAGAGGTAACAGTACGTTTAGAAGTGCGTGANGAAAAAGCCTACATTGTTACAGAGACTCATTTTGGTATGGCTGGTTTCCCATTACCAACGCAAGAAGATGTGCTATCACTGATGTCAGGTGGTTTTGACTCAGGTGTTGCTAGTTATCAAATGATCAGAAAAGGGGCTCGTACTCACTTTTTGTTCTTTAACTTAGGCGGCGCAGCGCATGAAATTGGCGTGAAGCAAGCAAGTTACTACATTTGGAAACAGTTTAGCTCAACCCATAAAGTGAAATTTGTCACTGTTGATTTTGAACCCGTCGTAGCGGAAATACTCGAAAACATTGAAAACAGCCAAATGGGCGTTGTNCTTAAACGTATGATGATGCGTGCTGGCAGCCAAGTGGCTGAAAAACTAGGTGTACAAGCACTTGTTACCGGTGAGAGTATTGGCCAAGTTTCGAGTCAGACGCTGGCAAATTTAAGTGTGATTGACCGTGTCACCGAAACGCTGATCATTCGCCCACTTATTCAACACGACAAGCAAGATATTATTAATATTGCACGTAAAATTGGCACAGCAGAAATGGCAGAGAGTATGCCTGAATACTGTGGTGTAATATCTAAAAAACCAACAGTTAAAGCAAAAATTAAAACCATCTTAGCTGAAGAAGCTAAATTTGATTTTGATGTACTTAATACGGTGGTTGAAAATGCACGTGTTATGGATGTCCGCGACATTGATACCGAAGCAAAACAAGAAGTGAAAGAAGCAGAGTCAGTCTCTGATATTCCAAAAGACGCAGTGGTTGTTGATATTCGTTCACCAGAAGAAGAAGACGCTAACCCGCTAGAGCTTGAAGGTATCGAAGTAATTCATTTACCATTTTTCCGCTTAGCGACTAAGTTTGGTGATTTACCAAAAGATAAAGAATACTACTTATATTGTGCTAAAGGGGTAATGAGCCAGCTACAAGCGCTTATTTTACACGAAGAAGGCTTTAGCAACGTAAAAGTGTATCGCCCATAAGTAAACGGGTATAGAAAAGCGCGAATTTCGCGCTTTTTTAATGCCTAACGAAAGACGCTGACTTTTCAATTTGCTGTTAATTGGCACACCTTCCAGCNGCCANAATAGAAGAGGGGTGTTGTTAAAGCCCNGCTGATTTGGCTTTTATCATACTAAGCATGGCTTGATTGTAGGGGGTTTTCACTCCAAGCTTAGCGCCTTGCTCACATACATACCCACAAATAGCGTCAATCTCAGACGCTCTATTATGGCTAATATCTTGTTGCATCGACGAAAAGTTTGCGGCGGTTGCACTCATTACACTGTAGGCATTGTTTAGCGCGTCACTTAATGAGAGTGAAATACCTTGTTTGTTAGCAACTAAGCACGCCTCACTGAGTAAATTAATAATTCGNGAGCTAAAGTGCGGCGTACGAAGTTGACCGTTTTTTACATTATGAATAGCGCTCANCGGATTAATAGCGATATTCACCAACAGTTTTTGCCAACGAAGGGTATGAATATCATCGGTAACACTAAAATTAGGTAAGCTGCTAAAGTGCTGCTCGATCTGCTTTAGCACTTTGCGCGCCGCATCATTACACGTACCTAAAAGACTGGCACCGTCACCAGTATGATTCACGCTGTATTGAGTTGCTTTGAACCCCGCCTGCTGAGTGGTTAAAAATGATAGACCTTGATGGGCCGAAAGCGCGGCGTTAAGTTCATCCACATTGCCCATGCCATTATGAGACAAGATAACTTGGCAGTGCTCAGCTAGATAAGGTTGAAGTTGCTTAAATGCAGCTTCAACCTGAAAGGCTTTCACCGTAAATAACACCCACTCGAATGGGGCAAACTGGTTAAGTTCTTTATGATTAATTAGGCGTGCNTTNATAGGTTGTGATTTACCATTTGAAGNTTGATAAAAACGGGTGGTCAAAGTGGGCTTGCGCGTTAATAAGGTAACAGTATGTTGAGCTGATAAAAAATGACTGAATAACAAGCCAATAGCACCATCACCTACAATTAAAATATTAGCCATTGCGCTGTTTATTACCTAAATGAAAACCAAGTTTAATAATAAAGTAGCTCGAAGCACCTATAAAATCGGCAACAAAATCGGCAACTGAAGCTTGACGATAAGGCAGCATATCTTGCATAAACTCAATGGCAGCACCGTACCCTGCAAGCAATAATATTTGCACTATAAGGGGTAATTTAAACGCTTTATCCATCACCATAGCCAGTACGAAGAAAATGCCAAAATGCGCGACTTTATCAACATGTGGGAATAGGTTACTTACGCCTTTAATTTCTTTGGCGAAAAGAATAGTGAAGCCAATAATGCTGACTAAAAATATAATTTGGTATATGCGCCTAGTCACAATAAACCTTTAAACTGCCTAAAAAATGAATGGGCAGTATATCAAACAATTTTCGTATCGCACCTGAACGGTGTGCAGAAAAATGTAAAGATTTATAAAATTGACGTTATAATCCTAGGCATATTTATTTTAAAAATCTTGTTAGGAGAACCCCATGCCTTCATTTGATATTGTTTCTGAAGTAGAAATGAACGAAGCGCAGAATGCAGTGGATAATGCTAAGCGTGAATTAGAAACACGTTTTGACTTTCGTGGTGTTGATGCATCAATCGAATTAAACGACAAAGTNATTAAGCTAAAAGCNGAAGCNCCACAGCAAGTTATGCAATTATTCGATATTCTTGCTGCGAAAATTTCAAAGCGCGGTTTAGACGTNTCTAGTTTAGAGCTTAGAGATGAGTCGCGCAGCGGTAAATNCGTCATGCGTGATGTGGCACTTAAGCAAGGTATNGAAAAAGACGTTGCAAAGAAAATCGTCAAGTTGATTAAAGACTCAAAAATTAAAGTACAAGCCGCTATTCAAGGTGAAGAGTTACGTGTAACGGGTAAAAAGCGTGATGATTTACAAGAAGCAATGCAAGTTGTTCGTACTGCTGATTTAGGTCAACCATTCCAATTCAAAAACTTCCGCGATTAATTAATTTTATTGCGAAAGCACTGTCTGACTANGAACGCACAGCTCTACTAGAAGAACNGTGAAGTTGTGACTAATCTAAAGCCAAANATAAACGTGTTTGGCTTTTTTATTTTACTTTCTATCTANCTTTATTTAGAAGTTTAGACGTCCATTGACATTTATTCCTAAAATCATCACAATAGCAGCCTATTTTCAAGGTGCTTGCTGTATCTGCTTAGATACATGCTATTTCAAAGGCTGAAATAACAGCAAGATAATCGGGAAGCTGGTGCGTTTTCAAGGAGAAAACAATGCCAACACTGCCCCCGCAACGGTAATGCGTATGCTCAGTATATGCAGAGTCCGGAGACCGGCCTTGAATTAACTTACTATTTGCGTGTGCGGTGGGCACAGGCTAGGGGATATCATGCTAAATAAATCTACGTTAGGCGTAGCGGTTGCTGCTGCGTTGTCTTTTTCTGTGTCTGCGGATGAGCAATCAATCGAGCACATCACAGTGACTGCCAATAAATTCGAACAATCTATTAATGAAGTCTTAGCGAGCGTTACAGTCATTGACCGTGCTGATATCGATGCAAGCTATGTTCGCGACTTACCTAGTTTACTGGCAACACAAGCCGGTTTCCAAATTAATGCTAATGGTGGTTTTGGGCAAAGTTCAGGTGTTTCACTTCGGGGTGCCAGCTCACGTCATACGCTTATTTTAATTGATGGTGTACGCACAGGTTCGGCAACGCTGGGCTATAAAAGTATTAGCAATATTCCGTTAAACAGTATTGAACGCGTTGAGGTCATTAAGGGTTCTCGTGCTGCTGTGTATGGCTCAGATGCGTTAGCGGGTGTGATCAATATTATTACTCGTAAAGCACAAAATACCACTTTGGATGTCACCTTTGGTTCAGATTCTTACCAAGAGTACCAAGTGGCTACTGGTGGTCAGATTGCAGANGTCGATATTTCTGTTAATGCAGGTTACGAAAAAACAGACGGCTTTGATGTATTNCAAGGTGTAGCNCCTGATGAAGATGGCTATGAAAATAAAAACCTTGGTTTTAACCTAGGNTATCAAAATGAGCGACTAGGGGAGCTTTTATTACAGGGTCAGTACTCAGAAGGTGAAGCGCAATACGATAGCTCTTTTAGTCCTGCTGATAGTACAGTAGAAAAAGGTGAGTTCGAAAACTACCAAGCTTCATTAGGTTGGAAAAAAGCATTCGAAAAACACGCCCATGCGATTGATATTGCAATCTCTAGCGACAGTTCAGATGACTCGCGTATCGACTACACCGGTGCAACGGTGGTTGATAAGTTTGAGACAGAACGTGAGCAAATCGATTACAACGGCCAATATTTTTTAAATCAAAGTTTAACAATTAGCGGTGGTTTAAACTGGTATAAAGATGAAGTAAATACTAATTCTGGCACTTATCTAAAAGACAGTCGTGAGGTATTCGCTGCGTTTGTTGGGGCTTACTACGATGATGAGCACGTGCTGGCAAATCTGACTGTACGACAAGATGATGACCAACAATTTGGTGACGAAACAACCTATACGGCAGCGGTCGGTTATCATCTAAATGATATCGCGACATTCCGCTTAAGCCAAAGCACCGGCTTTAAGTCACCAACCTTTAATGATCTGTATTATCCCGGCTCTGGTAACCCAGAACTCAATCCTGAAACATCAGATAACCAAGAGTTAGGTTTATCACTTAATGTGAATGATATCAGCCTAGATATCGCTATTTTCCGCAGTGAAATAGATAACAAAATTGCCTGGGCACCAAATGCATCCGGCGCTTGGCAACCAACGAATATCAATCAAGCTCGCCACGAAGGGGTTGAATTTAGCTTTAAAAACCAAGTGCTAGGTTTTGATCACAGCTTCAATTTTACCTACCTATCAGCAGAGGATACTGAAACAGGTAATGCATTGACCTATGTATCTAAACACAGCGTGAATTGGTCATTACATAAAGCATGGGGCGACTTTGATGCTGGTATTGATATGCAATATCGCGGTGATCGAGATGGCAAACTGACACACTTACCTTCATACACGTTATGGAACCTTGTGGGCCATTACCAAGCAACCGATAACCTGACCGTGTCACTTCGCGTAGAAAATCTATTCGATAGAGAATATAACGCCGTTGATGCGTATGGGAAAGATCTCGATGGTGATTTCATCAACGACGAATTTTATTACTACAATACGCCAGAGCGTCGCTTATTTGTAGGTGCCCGTTATCAGTTCTAATAATAAAGGAAATTATTAGTTCTGCGTCTAAAAGCTCGCTACCTACTTAGCGGGCTTTTTTCATTTTAATTTATCGGCGTAATAACGAGCGAACTTTTCAAGTTTAGGGGCAATAAGAATACTGCAATAACCTTGGTTCGGGTTTTCGTTATAGTAATCTTGATGGTATTGCTCTGCTGGGTAAAAGTGTGTAAGCGGGNTCAGCTCGGTGACAATCGGCTCACGAATTTGTTTTTGTAAGGCTGCTATCATCGCCTCTGCTTCATCTTTTTGCTGTTCATCATGATAATAAATGACACTGCGGTATTGTGTGCCAACATCATTACCTTGGCGGTTTAATTGTGTCGCATCGTGCAGCGTAAAAAACATTTCAAGTAAGGTATTGTAGCTAATAATGCTGCTATCAAAGTCCAGTTGTACGACCTCGGCGTGTCCGGTTAACCCCGTACAAATCTGCTGATAACTGGGGTTTTCAATCTCGCCGCCAGCATAACCAGAGCTTACATTTAATACGCCTTTGACGCGTCTGAATGCGGCATCAATACACCAAAAGCAGCCACCACCCAATGTGGCTATTTGTATGTTGTTATTCATGTTTTACTCCCTCACTGTTTTGCTGACTATAGCTGAAAAAACAAAACGCCGTAAAGACGGCGTTTTGTTAAAAGCTACAGAGCGTCTAAATTTCTTCTAACGGTTTGTCTTTCGCTTGCTGTTCCAGTTTACTTTGTAAGTACTCTGGTGACTGTGTATTACGCGCAAAGGCAGTATACGCAGCGGGCACAACAAACAAGGTGAGTAAGGTTGCCACAATTACGCCGGTGAATACCACAACACCAATTACCATACGGCTTTCTGCACCCGGACCACTTGCGAGTACTAGCGGTACAGAGCTCATTACGGTTGTTAATGAGGTCATAATAATGGGACGTAAACGCTGCGTAGCAGCTTGTGTAATGGCTTCGTTAAACTCAACGCCTTTATCTCGTAGCTGGTTTGCAAATTCAACAATCAAGATACCATTTTTAGCACTTAAACCTATTAGCATCACAATACCAATCTGGCTGTAAATATTTAGCGTTAAGTCTGTGTACCATAAACCAAATAAGGCCCCAACTANACCGAGTGGCACGGTTAGCATGATCACCAGTGGGTGAATAAAACTTTCAAACTGGGCTGCAAGNACTAAGAACGTCACTGTCAGNGCAAGGATGAACACATAGGTCATCGCTGATGCACCTTCGTAAAACAGCTGAGACTCACCTTTGTAATCAATGGCGCCATCAATGTCGTTCTCTTCAGCGGCAACCTGATTTAAAAAGTTCAGTGCTTCTTCTAAGGTGTAGCCATCAGCTAAGTTGGCGCTAAGAGTAATCGCACGCATACGGTTGTAGCGATTTAAACGTGATGCAGTCGCTTCTTCTTTTAGCGTAATGAGGCTATCTAGCGGCACGAGTTCACCACTACGTGATTTTAAGTAGATATTTGAGATATCCGTCGGGTTAGCAAAGTCTTCTTTGGTCCCTTTTAGAATTACGTCGTACTCTTCACCACGGTCGATAAAGGTTGTCACTCGACGTTGACCTAGCATGGTTTCAAGAGTGCGGCCTACATCGGATACAGACACGCCTAAATCAGCGGCTTTGTTTTTATCGATATTGATTAAAAACTGTGGGAATGTCTCTTTATAGTCGTGGTCAATGCGCACAAGGCCTGGGTTTTTCTCAGCACGTTTAATAATGCGGTCACGCCAATCGGCTAATTGGTCGTAATCGTTACCTTGTAATACGAACTCAATTGGACGTGATGAGCCACCGCCACCAATACCACTGCGCATAATAGCAAAGGCTCGAATGTCGGTCACTTCTTGCATTTTTCCACTAATTTCATCGATCACTTCCCATGTTGAGCGTTTTCGTTTATCCCAATCGGCCATACCAACGATTGCAACACCNCCTTGGCCGCCCCAGCCAGGTACACGAATGAGCACACGGCTCAACTCACCAGACTCTGAATATGGCATTAAACGCTCTTCGATTTTAGCCATATTAGCGGCGTTATTTTCGTAACTTGCCCCTTCAGGGCCGCTCATCATGATAAAGAAAGTACCGCGGTCTTCTTTTGGCGTCAGTTCCGAAGGAATTTGCTGAAATAGCATGAAGCTGGCAACGCCTGTCATGATCATGGTGAGCAACAAGCTCCATTTTCGACTCATGTTTGATGCTAGTGAATTACGATACGCATGTTCAATTTTGGCAAATGTTTTATCCATCCATTGGCTAAATTTACTTTCTTTTTCAGAGGCTTTAAGTACCTTTGAGCACANCGCTGGTGACAAGGTTAGCGCNGTAATACTTGAGAAAAACACAGCCGCACTCACTGCCATNGCAAATTCTGTGAACAATGCGCCAATACGGCCATCCATAAAGACCAGTGGCACAAACACTGAAATAAGCACCAGCGTGGTGGCAATAATGGCAAAGCCTACTTCACGTGCCCCACGAAAGGCAGCAAGTAAAGGTGGCTCACCAAGCTCTATACGGCGGTGAATGTTTTCAAGCATTACAATGGCATCGTCGACCACTAAACCAATGGCTAACACTAAAGCGAGTAGGGTAAGCAAGTTGATTGAGTATCCCATGGCAAGCAAGAACATAAAGCTACCAACGAGTGCCACAGGGACAGTAACTGCGGGCACTAAAGTCGCGCGAATACTCCCCAAGAATAAGTAGATAACTAAGACAACCAAGGCCATTGAAATAGCGAGTGTGCGGTACACTTCGTTAATCGATTCTTTNATGAACACTGACGAGTCGTAGCTGTCTTGAATCGTGGTGCCTTCAGGTAGGTTACGTTTTATTTTCTCAAGTTCGGCGCGGGCATTGTCTACNACCGTAAGGGTATTCGCTTTTGCTTGTTTTACAATGCCTAAACCAATCATGTTACGGCCATTACCACGGAATAAACTTTCGTCGTCAGCGGCTTCTAAATGCACATCGGCCACTTCACCTAGGCGCACTAAGTAGCCGTCGTCGCCCCGTTTAATAACCAGGTTTCTAAAGTCGCGTTGATCCTTATAGCTGCGTGCTGTACGCACAGTAAAATCACGGTCAATNGATTCAATCTCACCAGCGGGNAGTTCAACGTTTTCTGTGCGTAAGGTATTCTCGATATCGCTGCTGGTAATCCCNCGNGCCGCCATGGCNTTGCGGTTTAGCCAAATTTTCATGGCGTACTTACGCTCACCACCGACACGTACATTCGACACACCATCAACTACGGCTAAACGGTCGACAATAAAACGCTGTGCGTAGTCAGAAAGTTGCAACGAATCCATTGTCGAACTATTNAGGACAAACCAAGCGATTGGACTTTCATCGCTGTTCGATTTTGACACCTCAGGTGGGCGTACTTGTTCTGGTAGGCTATCAAGCGCACGTGCTACACGCTCACGCACATCGTTTGATGCGGCATCGATATCGCGACTGATATTAAACTCAATAGTGATGTTTGAGCGGCCATTACGGCTTGACGAATTAATGCTTTTAATCCCTTCAATACCCGAAATACGATTTTCGAGCACTTGGGTTATTTTGGTTTCAATAATTTCTGCACTGGCCCCAGTATACGATGTGCTTACACTCACAATCGGGGTTTCAATATCAGGGTATTCACGCAGTGGTAGCATCGAAAAAGCGACGAGACCAAAGGTAAGTAACAGTAAGTTTATNACGATCGCAAAGACCGGACGTTTAACGCTAGTATCTGTAATTTTCATGGTTTAGCCCTTGATACTAACTTTGCTGCCAGTGCGAATTTTGATAATGCCTTCAGTCACGACTTGTTGACCATCTGTTAGACCCTTATCGATGGCAACCCACCCGTTATGACGTCCCGCTACATGTACTTCAACTTTATTGGCAACCCCGTCTTCAATTTTGAATACATAGTGTTTATCTTGCTGAGGGATTACTGCTTTTTCAGGCACCATGAGTGCTTGGTTTGAACTNAGTTGTAATGCAGTGTTTAACAGCATNCCAGGGCGTAATAAACCGCTTGAATTGGTAAAACTGGCCGTCACTTCAACACTGCGAGTAACCGAGTCAATGCGTGAGCTGATGTGCGTGACTTTGCCGTTAAAGGTTTTTCCTGGGTANGCATCATTTTGAGTCATGACTTTCATGCCTAGCTGCAGTTGNGCAAGGTATTTTTCAGGAACTTTAAANTCCACTTTTATAATACTGATATCATCGAGAGTGGTAATATTGGTGGTGCTATTAACATAAGTACCTATCGAGATTTCACGCTTACCTAATAAGCCTGAAAAAGGCGCTTTAATGGTCATTTCTGCCAGTTTAGTTTTGGCGCTTTCAAGCTGAGCTTCGGTGGCATCTACACGAGACAATTGCTCTTCAAGTAACGATTTAGCGGTTGCTTGCGAACGTGATAGTTCGGTTAAGCGGTCTAGTTGGCGTTTTTCTTCACGTAAATTGATACTCAATTCTTTTACTGCTAATTCTTCTTGTTGTGCTTGTAACTGAACTAGTTTTTGACCTTTACTTACTAAATCGCCATCATTGAAAAATATATCAGTCACATAGTCGTTTTGTGCACTGCGAATGAAGATCGCTTGATTCGCGCGCGCGCTGCCTATCGCTTCGATTAAAACGGCATTTTCTTCAGCCGTGACGGTATGTGCGACAACCTGGGTTGAACGGTCTCCAAAGTTGCTTTGCTCGCCTTGGCTTGAAGGTAAATATAAATAAATACATAACCCTAGCAAAAGGGTAATAATAAAAGGAAAAAGCGCTTTACCAGATTGTGTCGAATACATCATCGTGTTACCAGAAAATTAGTTGAGTGTAGTGTACAAAATTAGTACGTGCCCCGTATGTCAGGTATCTCATATATTTGTGCATTTGGCGTAAAAGTTAAAAGTTCAGCGTATTTGTTCCTTAATTGTTATGAGAAGAGAGGTGTAAGTATGAGTAAACAAACCAAGTGTCCGTATTGTTTAACGCTTAGAAAGATTGTTTTGGTCACAATTGTAATGTTTATTTTTTACTTTTCAGTGTATGGATAACAAAAACGCGATTTTAAAGGTACGGGCACAGGCTTCGCGACATGGTATTGAGTTTTTATTGGTCGGAGGCATTGGGCTTGTATTCATTATGCTGTTTAACCTGCTACGGCCCGGTGAGATTAGTATAGTGGAAATTTTTTTAGTCAGTAGCTGCCTTGCTGCTATATTTGTCGGCTTTTTAAAAACACAAGAGCCTTATTATAGCTTTACCTATACTAATCANTTGCTTATATATCATCATAAAGTTGGGCATTGGCAATTAAAACGAGAAAACTTTNACCACAGTGGNGTCCCAAAAGTGGAACAAGGCTTAGAATACCTTGAGTTAAACGCAGTTGGTATTAAACTCAATAACATAGATGAATTTTTAACTCAGATTCACCCCCGAATTGCAGGGCGATTATTAATAGAACAACGTCATATATTTATGCAAGTTGTTCAAAAACATTGCAAAAATGGCAATTGCCCATCAGAATGGTTAGTTGAAGAGACGGACTACACTGCCCCTAGTGGTCAGCTTTACAAAGGATTGATTGCCATGTTTGCTAATCGTACGCAGCATTTGAGGCAATTGACAGGGTACGATTTATTGTTGCCTGCCAATGCACTTGATACTGATATTTGGCAATTCAGTGCAGATTTGAATCGTTGGAAATTAAACCCTAGTGAATTTATCAATACTCGTTTACAGAAAGATGTAAGTAATTAGGTGGCAGTAAGTAGGAAAAGGCTATGAGTCAAGAACGTTCTTTTATTAAAAGTGGTCGAAACACAATTATTCATAAAGATAAAAAACTCGACTTAGTAATTGTGAATGGCGAAACCCACCCACGTATAAAAGTGACACAAAATGGTCTTGAACCGTTTAAAGAAGATCTGCCAAAAAACCGTCGTGAAGCAAAAGAGCGTTACCTCGAAATGGTTTACATCACCAGCCCTGATGTTTTTGCAGAAGAAAAACGTCTATTGTTCATTCAAGCCCTTGATGGCCGAGAATATAAGATAGATTACAGTAAAATTGGCACTAAATTGTTTGTGCGTATTCATCAAGAAAGTTACTTATAATTTAGGGTGTTCTTGGCACTTTACTTGCTAGTTATCTTCTTATTTGGCNGTTGGTTATAAAGCCAACGTTGCATTTTAAGGTGGTAAACATGAGATTAGTGCCTCTTGTAGTTGTTGCATTAACGACACTCACAGCCTGTGGGGGCGGTGGGTCGAGTGACACAACACCAATCGCTGCGACAGTTAATGCTGGAGCTGATCAGCAAATTATTGAAAAAAGCGAGTTTACATTATTGGCTAAGGGCTCGCCTGCTGATGGAACATTTACGTGGCAACGAGTAAGTGGCCCTGTTGTAGAGGGGTTCCCAGCAGAAGGTGCTGAGCAAACTCTCACTGCCCCTGATATTAAGCGAGACTCAGAGCTCGTACTTAAAGTTAATTATCAAACGGGTGATGGTCAGTTAGTCAGTGATGAAGTAAGCATATTCATTACCTCTAATAACCAGCTGCCTGTTGCCGTGATCACGCAAACTGCACCGCAAGAACTGCCCTCAAAATACAATGATACTATTGTGCTCAGTGGTGAAGAGTCTGTCGATATTGATGAAAATGGTTCGATAGACAGTTACTTATGGACTCAGCTTTCGGGCCCAGATTTAACCGTTGATAGCTTTAATAATCAAACGATTAGCTTTACTCACCCGCTGCTAGAATCAAACACGNCAATGACATGGCGACTAACAGTGACCGATGATGAAGGGGGCTCTGCAAGCTCTGAACAGTCATTTACGCTTAATAAAACCCTTGAAGTAATCATTGCTAACGCTGGGGAAGATCAGCAAGTTATAGAGTTTGATACCGTTACGCTTGATGCAAGTAACAGTGAAATTGTGACTGCAACCAAGCAGTGCTATTGGGAACAACTAACGGGTGAAATAGTCACCCTTGCAAATCAAAATCAATGTATCACCACATTCATTGCCNCTGATGTTGATACCGACACAGAACTTAGTTTTGAGGTTACCGTNACCGACAGTAAATCGCGCAGTGATACAGATACGGTAGTGATTGGTATCAGCCCTAAACCCCTCGGCCTTATAAATGATACGGGCATGAGCGATTGCTATAACAACACGCAAAAAATTAACTGCAAAAGTGACAACTTCCCAGCTCAAGATGCAGATTTAGGGCGTGACAGTGTTGCTAATCAACTTGATAAAGTAGGCCAAGGTGACTTGGCATTTGATTTTACAAAATTAAATGAATTTGCGGATGAGCTGCCAGACGACGCAGNAAACTTTAGTTGTGTACGCGATAACGTGACAGGCTTAATTTGGGAAGTAAAAGCGGCAAGTGCCACACTGCCACCGGCAACCACTAACCGTGCAGCAACAAATCATTACACNTGGTATTTAAATAGTAATAACGGGGTACAAACGGGCAGTGTTCAAGGTGCAGCAAACTCAACGTGCCCAAGTAACACNGCGTGTGGTTTACAAACGTATGTGAATGAAGTGAATGCGATTGATTTTTGCGGCGGCACTAATTGGCGTGTTCCNACCTATACCGAACTTCTNGGAATACTGGATTACGCTAAACAAGGTGAAGCAAGCTTACTCAACAGTGAGTTTTTTCCAAATCAGCCAAGCAATATTCAGCTAAGCGATGATGGCAACCCGTTTATGCCGTATTGGACATCACAAACCGCTGTGGATGGTACCAGTTTGTCGCAGGCATATATNATTGATATGAGNAGCGCAAACGACTTGGCCTANCCGAAAGGGAAAACCGCCTTTGTCCGNTTAGTAAGAACACCGGGAGAATAATATGCGTAAACTATCTTTCTATGCATCGGTTGCCTTACTGGCAACACAGCCTACATTTGCTATGGCGCAGGTTTGCTACGATGCGGTAACGCAAACGACCCCAGACAGCCGCTTTGTCATTAACGAAAATGGCACGGTAAGTGATGTAGAAACAGGCTTAATGTGGCAACGTTGTAGCTTTGGACAAACTTACAATAGTGCAACGGCAACATGTGAAGGCACCAGCCAGCAGCTAACCTGGGGTGAAGCATTACGCGGTGCAAAGAATACGCGTCTTGCCGGTTTTTCTGATTGGCATGTGCCTAATGTAAAAGAGTTAGCCAGCATTTTAGAGCATCGATGCGTGCAGCCGAGTATTAACGAAAGTGTCTTTCTTGCTACTAAGCTGCAAAATTACTGGAGCAGCACATCAGGAAAAGAGCGAACAGACCTTGCTTGGGTTTATCAGTTTGATAAAGGCATAAACAGTCTTCACGCTAAAGAATCCGATGTATTTCTGCGACTCGTACGTTATGAAAAATAATTTTTAATGATAGATAGCCGCGCGTTTTCAAGCGCGGTTTTTATGTCGGCCCCTTTAATTCCTTGGGCGATAAATTGCTGTGGATCGACAGCGCTTGCCTGTTCAGTCACTTGGTGTAGTTGTGTTATACATGCCACTGGCTTTTGTTCACTTATTTCTAACGCCTTGAGTACGGCGTTTAAACGCTCAGGACGACGCCATAAATCAAGTCGGTTAAAACAGCCTAGCAGTGCGTCACAATCCGGCTGCTTGTCAGTCAATATTGAACGATGAGCAACAGTGTTAAGAGCAACATCACGCACTTCATTTGGTAGACGGATCTGCTGTGCGATTGTGTGAATATCAGATTCTGTTAGCGAGAGTGTCACTTGGCTAAAAAGTAATGCTGTGTCTGTAATAGAGTGCTTGTTGGCATAATCAAAGCGCGCTTGCATCGTTTGATACAATGCATCACTCCACTGNGATTCTAACGTGGGGCTGATCACATGTAAGCCTCCAATTTTAAAGAGAGTATTTAAAAACTCTGCAAATGCGCCATCACTAAGAGATTTTTCGCATTCTAACCAAACTCGTTCCGCTGTGAGTGTTTCAAGCTCGCCTGCTTTTACCATCGCAATAAGCAAACGTTCTGTTTCTGGCGCAATAGAAAAGCCTAAGTAATGATAACGAGCAGCAAATCGGGCGACTCGTAAAATACGTAACGGATCTTCAGAAAACGCATCTGAAACATGGCGTAATAAACGGTTCTCGATATCGCTTTGCCCACCAAAAGGGTCAACTAATGTGCCATCTTCGGCTTGCGCTATCGCATTAACAGTTAGGTCTCGGCGGATTAAGTCTTGTTCTAAAGTGACATCGGGCGTGAAATCGCAGATAAATCCCGTATAACCTTGGCCTTGTTTCCGCTCAGTTCGGGCAAGTGCATATTCTTCTTTTGTTTTTGGGTGCAAAAAAACAGGAAAGTCTTTGCCGACTTGTTGGTAGCCTTGTTTAATTAGTTGCTCGGGAGTTGCACCTACGACAACGTAGTCGCGTTCTTTTACTTCACGACCTAACAGTGCGTCTCTTACAGCGCCACCGACCAAATAAACCTGCATAGTACACCTATTATTTTTACCTTTTCGGTATTTTACGTTATTTGCCAGCGATACCCAAACTCCAAAAAANAGGCGCTTTATTCGGGGCCGTGTTTTTTATCTTAAAGTAATTTTAGTATAACGTACGAACAAGGTTTTAAGTCGCGTAGTTTTTTGCCATTATAGGCCGTGATTTTAAACGCAAGGAACATCACGGTGTATTTAAGCTATTTTGGCTTGTCAGAAAAACCTTTTTCGATTGCCCCTAATCCTGAATATTTATTTCTTAGTGAGCGTCATAAAGAGGCCTTAGCGCACCTTACTTATGGANTAGGTGAAGCCGGCGGTTTTGTACTTTTAACCGGCGAAGTGGGAACAGGTAAAACAACATTAACCAGAAGTCTGCAAGAGCAGTTACCTGAAAACACGCAAGTCGCACAAATTCACAACCCGGCATTGTCTCAACTTGAATTGCTNGCCAGTATTTGCGACGAACTTAAGATTGACTATGACAGCGAAAATGCCACATTAAAAACCTTAACAGATGTGATTAAAAAGCATCTTGAGGCGAATAATTTAGCAGGCGGTCATACCATCTTAATTATCGATGAAGCACAATTGCTGGCTCCCGATGTGCTTGAGCAATTACGCTTATTGACGAATATAGAAACAGATCATAAAAAGTTACTACAAATAGTTTTAGTTGGGCAGCCTGAGCTACAAGAGCTATTAAAACGCACCGAACTTAGACAACTTGCTCAACGTATTACGGCGCGTTACCACTTATTACCGCTTAGCGAAGGCCAAGTATTTGCTTATGTTAAACACCGTTTACTCAAAGCAGGCACTGAACAAGCGCTCTTTTCTGCTGATGCCTTAAAAGCGATTTACCAAGTAACAGAAGGGGTGCCAAGGCTTATTAATTTATTGTGTGAGCGCTGCTTAGTNGGGGCTTTTTCACAGCAAAAGCTGAGCATTGATAGTGAGCTTGTCATGCGCTCAGCAGTTGAAGCTTTACCGCCAAGCAGTGCGCCTATTTCGTCAACTGCGAACAAAGAGCCAAGTTATGTTTGGCTTTATCCTGTTTCATTTTTAGCCGTATTGGGTATGGGTATTGGTTTATCTTACCTAATATAACGAGTGATCATTTATGTCATTACTTTTAGATGCAATTAAACAATCTGGTCAACACGAGCAAACAGCGATTGATCATGACCACGCTGCTCTGCAGCTTAAACAACAACAAGAATTAACCCGTTATCGCCGTCTTGC
>JGI25130J35507_1000068_pt1 | contig 34165 bp, 55 predicted proteins | sample ETNvirnome_2_300_FD_35507 | JGI IMG/M metagenome (IMG submission 35507)
CCGTAGTTGGTGATGCTGCCCCACCAGAACCAGACGGTGACGGTGTTCTCGTTTTTGTTGGTGTTTTTGTTTTTGTTTTAGTTCGAGTAGGTGTTGGTGTTCTGGTCTTTGTTTTGGTTTTAGTTCTAGTGGCCGTATTTGTAGGTGTAACTGCTCTTGTTGGTGTAACAGCTCTTGTTGGTGTTCTCGTTTTAGTTTTAGTATTTGTTGGTGTAACAGCTCTTGTTGGTGTCTGCGTTCTCGTTTTAGTTTTAGTTTTGGTTCTAGTATACGTAGGTGATTGAGTAATAGATTTTGTTCTTGTAGGTGTTCTAGTTTTGGTTTTAGTTTTAGTGTATGTTGGTGATTGTGTAATAGATTTTGTTCTTGTAGGTGTTCTAGTTTTGGTTTTAGTTTTAGTGTATGTTGGTGATTGTGTAATAGATTTTGTTCTTGTAGCCGTTCTAGTATACGTAGGTGATGGTGTTCTCGTTCTCGTTCTTGTTTTGGTTCTAGTATACGTAGGTGATTGTGTTCTTGTTTTTGTTTTAGTAGACGTTCTAGTATATGTTGGTGTTCTCGTACGCGTAGGTGTTTGTGTTCTTGTTTTGGTTTTGGTTTTAGTTCTAGTATATGTAGGTGTTCTCGTTCTAGTAGCCGTACTTGTAGGCGTTCTAGTTTTGGTTTTAGTTCTAGTGTATGTTGGCGTTCTCGTTCTAGTGGCCGTATTTGTAGGTGTTCTAGTTTTAGTTTTGGTTCTGGTATACGTAGGTGTTCTCGTTCTAGTAGCCGTACTTGTAGGCGTTCTAGTTTTGGTTTTAGTTCTAGTGTATGTTGGTGTTCTCGTTCTAGTGGCCGTTCTAGTAGCCGTTCTTGTAGGTGTTCTCGTTTTGGTTCTACTTTGTGTTGGTGTTCTTGTTCTTGTTCTTGTAGGTGTTCTAGTTTTGGTTTTAGTATATGTTGGTGTTCTCGTACGCGTAGGTGTTTGCGTTCTCGTTTTTGTTTTAGTGTATGTAGGTGATTGAGTTCTGGTTTTGGTCTTCGTCTTCGTTCTAGTATATGTTGGTGTTCTCGTACGCGTAGGTGTTTGTGTTCTTGTTCTTGTAGGTGTTCTAGTTTTGGTTCTAGTATATGTAGGTGTTCTTGTTCTCGTTCTCGTTGGTGACTGAGTAATAGATTTTGTTCTAGTGGGTGTTCTAGTTTTGGTTNTNGTATATGTAGGTGTTCTTGTTCTCGTTCTTGAAGGTGATCTCGTACGCGTAGGTGTTTGTGTTCTCGTACGTGTAGGTGTTTGGGTTCTAGTTTTGGTTTTAGTTCTAGTGTATGTTGGTGTTCTCGTTCTTGTAGGTGTTTGTGTTCTTGTTTTGGTTTTGGTTTTAGTTCTAGTATATGTAGGTGTTCTTGTTCTTGTTGGTGTTTGTGTTCTCGTTCTAGTAGGTGTTCTGGTTTTAGTTTTCGTTCTAGTATACGTAGGTGTTCTTGTTCTTGTAGGTGTTCTAGTTTTGGTTCTAGTATATGTTGGTGTTCTCGTACGCGTAGGTGTTCTCGTTCTCGTCCTAGTATTAGTAGGTGTTTGAGTTCTAGTAGGTGTTTGAGTTCTAGTTCTAGTTTGGGTTGATGTTTTTGTATATGTTGGTGTTCTTGTACGCGTAGGTGTTTGTGTTCTCGTTCTTGTTCTTGTTTTGGTCCTAGTATATGTAGGTGTTCTGGTTCTTGTAGATGTTTGTGTTCTAGTTCTAGTTTGGGTAGCTGTTTTTGTATATGTAGGTGTTCTGGTACGCGTAGGTGTCTGCGTTCTTGTTTTGGTTTTAGTGGACGTTCTTGTATACGTGGGTGTTCTGGTACGCGTAGGTGTCTGTGTTCTGGTTTTAGTTTGAGTAGCTGTTTTAGTATTTGTAGGTGTTCTGGTACGCGTAGGCGTTTGTGTTCTAGTTTTAGTTTTAGTTCTTGTTCTGGTTTGCGAAGGCGTTTGTGTTCGTGTTCTGGTTCTTGTACTAGTATATGTAGGTGTTCTGGTTCTTGTAGCTGTTCTAGTTTGTGTTGGTGTTTGTGTTCTCGTTTTTGTATATGTTGGTGATTGTGTTCTCGTTTTTGTTTTAGTACTAGTAGGCGTTTGAGTTCTTGTTTTCGTTTTCGTTCTAGTATACGTAGGTGTTCTGGTACGCGTAGGTGTTTGTGTTCGCGTTCTAGTTTGAGTAGCTGTTTTAGTATTTGTAGGTGTTCTGGTACGCGTAGGCGTTTGTGTTCTTGTTTGGGTTTGAGTAGCTGTTCTAGTATATGTAGGTGTTCGTGTTCTGGTTCTAGTATTTGTAGGCGTCTGAGTTCTTGTTCTGGTTTGCGTTTGTGATGGTGTTCTTGTTCTAGTAACAGTACTAGTTCTAGTATATGTAGGTGTTCTGGTTCTTGTAGCTGTTCTAGTTTGTGTTGGTGTTTGTGTTCTCGTTTTTGTATATGTTGGTGTTCTGGTACGAGTAGGTGTCTGTGTTCTTGTTGGTGTTTGTGTTCTAGTTTTCGTCTTCGTTCTAGTAGGTGTTTGAGTTCTCGTTTTAGTTGCTGTTTGTGTAGGTGTTCTTGTTTGTGTTCTTGTTCTTGTTTCTGTAGGTGTTCGCGAACGAGTAGGTGTTTGTGTTCTTGTTTTTGTATATGTTGGTGTTCTGGTACGAGTAGGTGTCTGTGTTCTGGTTTTGGTCTTCGTCTTCGTTCTAGTATATGTTGGTGTTCTCGTTTGAGTTGGTGTTTGTGTTCGTGTTCTGGTTTGTGTTGGTGTTTGTGTCTGAGTAGCTGTTCTAGTCTGTGTTCGTGTTTGCGTCTGTGATGGTGTTCTTGTGCGTGTTGACCCAGGAGTATCCGTTCTTGTAATAGTTCTAGTTTTTGTAGGTGTCTGTGTAGGTGTTCTAGTTTGCGTAGGCGTTTGTGTTCGTGTTCTAGTATATGTTGGTGTTCTCGTTTGAGTTGGTGTTTGTGTACTTGTTTTTGTATATGTTGGTGTTCTCGTACGCGTAGGCGTTTGTGTTCTTGTCTTAGTCTGAGTAGCCGTTCTTGTTTGAGTAGCCGTTCTCGTACGCGTAGGTGTTTGTGTTGGTGTTTGTGTTGGTGTTTGTGTGGATGTTTGAGTTTGAGTTTGAGTAGCTGTTCTTGTTCTAGTAGGCGTTTGTGTTCTTGTCTTAGTCTGAGTAGCTGTTCTAGTCTGTGTTGGTGTTTGAGATCTTGTTGGTGTTTGTGTTCGTGTCTGTGTCTGTGAAGATGTTCTAGTCTGTGTTGGTGTCTGCGTTCTCGTAGGTGTTTGAGTTCTCGTTTTAGTTCTAGTTTGTGTTGTTGTTCTAGTTTGTGTTGGTGTTTGTGTTCTTGTTTTAGTCTGAGTAGCCGTTCTGGTATTTGTAGGTGTTCTCGTTTGAGTCGGTGTTTGTGTTCCTGTTCTAGTATATGTTGGTGTTCTAGTTCTTGTAGACGTTTGTGTACTTGTTTGGGTTTGAGTAGCTGTTCTAGTATATGTAGGTGTTCTCGTACGCGTAGGTGTTTGTGTAGGTGTCTGACTTCTTGTTGGTGATTGAGTTATTGTTTTGGTTTGTGTAGGTGTTCTAGTTTGTGTTCTTGTTGGTGATTGAGTAGCTGTTCTTGTACGCGTAGGCGTTTGTGTTCTAGTTTTTGTTTGTGTTGGTGTTCTAGTTCTTGTAGGTGATTGTGTTCTCGTTTTAGTTTTAGTTTGTGTTGGTGTTTGTGTTCTCGTTTTTGTATTTGTTGGTGTCCTTGACTGAGTAGGTGTTTGTGTTCTAGTTTTTGTATTTGTAGGTGTTTGTGTTTGTGTAGCTGTTCTAGTTTGTGTAGTTGTTCTTGTTTGTGTAGGTGTTTGTGTTCTAGTTTTAGTTTGTGTTGCGGTTCTCGTTCTTGTAGGTGTTTGTGTTCTTGTTGAAGTCTGTGTAGGTGTTCTAGTTGTAGTTCTTGTAGGTGATTGTGTTGGTGTTCTAGTATTTGTTGGTGTTTGAGTTCTTGTTCTTGTTTGTGATGGTGTTCTAGTTCTTGTAACTGTAGGCGTTATAGTTTGTGTTGGCGTTTGTGTTGGTGTCTGAGTTCTTGTTTTTGTTGGTGTCTGAGTTCTTGTTTGTGTTTGTGTAGCTGTTCTAGTCTGTGTTGGTGTTTGAGTTCGTGTCTTAGTCTGTGTTGGTGTTCTAGTTCTAGTTCTTGTAGGTGTTTGTGTTGGTGTCTGTGTCGGTGTCTGAGTTCTAGTTCTTGTTTGTGTAGCTGTTCTAGTTTGTGTTGCTGTTTGTGTTTGTGATGGTGTTCTTGTTCTAGTAACAGTACTAGTTTGTGTTGGCGTTTGTGTCGGTGTTTGCGTTCTAGTTCTAGTTTGTGTTGGTGTTCTAGTTCTTGTTTTTGTAGGTGTTTGTGTTCTAGTCTTTGTTTGCGTCGGTGTTCTGGATTGTGTGGGTGTCTGTGTTCTAGTTCTTGTTTGTGTAGTTGTTCTAGTTTGTGTTGTCGTTCTAGTACTAGTTGGTGTTCTAGATTGTGTAGGTGTTCTCGTTCGTGTCGGTGTTTGTGTTCTCGTCGGTGTTTGTGTTCTAGTTTGAGTTTGAGTTTGTGTTTGAGTTTGTGATGGTGTTCTTGTTCTAGTAGGTGTTTGAGTTCTCGTTTTAGTTGCTGTTTGTGTAGGTGTTCTTGTTTGTGTTCTTGTTCTTGTTTGTGTTCTTGTTTGTGTTTGGGTTGTCGTTCTTGTTTGTGTTGGTGTTTGTGTTCTTGTTCTAGTTTGTGAAGGTGTTCTTGTTCTAGTAACCGTACTAGTGGGTGTTTGTGTTTGTGAAGGTGTTCTAGTCTGTGTTGGTGTTTGCGTTTGCGTGGGTGTTTGCGTTCTCGTTTTTGTATTTGTTGCTGTTTGTGTCTGTGATGGTGTTCTCGTTCTCGTTTTAGTATTCGTTGGTGTATATGTTGGTGTTCTCGTACGGGTAGGGGTTTGGGTTTGTGTTGGTGTCTGTGTTCTTGTTTTTGTTCGTGTTGGTGTTCTAGTTTGTGTTGGTGTTTGAGATCTTGTAGGCGTTTGCGTAATAGATTTTGTTACAGTTGGTGTTTGTGTTTGTGTACTTGTTTGTGTTATTGTTTGTGTTGGCGTTTGTGATGGTGTTCTTGTTCTAGTAACGGTATTAGTCGGTGTTTGAGTNGGTGTTTGAGTTCGTGTTGGTGTTTGTGTTCTAGTTTTAGTAGGTGTCTGTGTTGGTGTTCTTGATTGTGTTGGTGTCTGTGTTGGTGTTTGCGTTCTCGTTTTAGTTTGTGTAGTTGTTCTAGTTTGAGAAGGTGTTCTAGTTTGTGTTCTAGTTCTAGTTTGAGTAGGTGTTTGTGTTCTAGTTCTTGTTTGTGTAGCTGTTCTAGTTTGTGTTTGTGTACTAGTACGTGTAGCTGTGGGTGTTTGTGTTCTGGTTTTTGTTTGTGTTGGTGTTCTTGTTGGTGTTTGTGTTGGTGTTCTAGTTTGAGTCGCGGTTGCTGTTCTTGTTTGTGATGGTGTTCTAGATCTTGTAACAGTTTGTGTTGGTGTTTGCGTTCTCGTTCTAGTCTGTGTTGGTGTTCTAGTCTGTGTTGGTGTTTGAGTTGGTGTACTAGTTTGTGTTGGTGTTCTGCTTTGTGTCGGTGTTCTTGTTCTAGTAACTGTACTAGTGGGTGTTTGTGTTATTGTTTGGGTTGGTGTTTGGGTTGGTGTTTGAGATCTTGTAGGCGTTTGTGTTCTGGTTTTTGTAGGCGTTTGTGAACCTGTTCGGGTGCTAGTTTTAGTTTTAGTAGCTGTAGCTGTTTGAGAAGGTGTTCGTGTTCGTGTAGCACCAGGTGTATCTGTTCTTGTAATGGTTCTTGTTTGAGTTGGTGTTTGTGTTCTCGTACCCGTTTGTGTTTGTGATGGTGTTCTTGTTCTAGTAACAGTACTAGTTTTTGTTTGCGTAGGTGTTCTGGTTTGTGTTCTAGTAGGCGTTTGTGTTCTTGTTCTAGTTTGTGTCGTTGTTTGTGTCGATGTTTGAGTCGGTGTTCTAGTCTGTGTTGGTGTTCTAGTCTGTGTTGGTGTTCGTGTTTGTGTTCTTGTCTGAGTTGACGTTTGAGTTTGTGTTGGTGTTTGGGTTCTCGTTCTAGTTTGTGTAGCTGTTCTAGTTTGAGAAGGTGTTCTTGTCCGTGTTGGTGATTGTGTAATAGATTTTGTTACAGTTGGTGTTACAGTATTTGTCCTTGTTTGTGTTATTGTTTGTGTAGGCGTTTGAGTGGGTGTTCCACCCGCTGTTGTTGACTGAGTTGGTGTTTGAGTTCTTGTAGGTGTTTGTGTTCTCGATCTAGTTTGTGTTTGAGATTTTGTTCTTGTAGGTGTTTGTGTTGGTGTTCTAGTCTGTGTTGGTGTTCTAGTCTGTGTTGATGTTCTAGTCTGTGTTCTTGTCTGAGTCGGTGTTTCTGTTTGTGATGGTGTCCTAGTTTGTGTTGGTGTTCTAGTTCTAGTAACGGTATTAGTCGGTGTTTGAGTTGGTGTTTGTGTTTCTGTTTGTGTTGATGTTTGAGTAGGTGTTTGTGTTCTAGTTCTTGTTTGTGTAGGTGTTCTTGTTTGTGTAGGTGTTTGTGTTCTAGTTTTCGTCTGTGTTGTGGTTCTAGTCTGTGTAGCTGTTCTAGTTTGTGATGGTGTTCTTGTTCTAGTAGCGGTATTAGTAGTTGTTTGAGTTTGTGTGGGTGTTTGAGTTCGTGTTTTTGTAGGTGTTTGAGTTCTTGTTTTAGTTTGTGTTGATGTTCTTGTAGGGGTTTGCGTTCTAGTTTTCGTCTGTGTTGGTGTTCTTGTACGGGTAGGGGTTTGCGTTCTAGTTTTCGTCTGTGTTGGTGTTTGTGTTTGTGTTGGTGTTTGGGTTCTCGTTCTAGTTTGTGTAGCTGTTCTAGTATATGTCGGTGTTCTAGTTCTTGTAACTGTTTGGGTTCTCGTTCTAGTTTGTGATGGTGTTCTAGTAGTTGTTTGTGTAGGTGTTCTAGTAGTTGTTGCCCCTGTAGTAGGTGTCTGTGTTGGTGTTCTTGACTGAGTGGGTGTCTGTGTGGGGGATACTGTTCTAGTTTGTGTTGGTGTTTGTGTTTGTGTTGGTGTTTGAGTTCTGGTTCTGGTCTGGGTTTGCGATGCTGTCCGGGTTGGCGATACTGTAGATGTTATTGTTGGTGTTTGTGTTGGTGTTTGTGTTCTCGTTTTAGTTTGTGATGGTGTCCGGGTTGGTGTCACGGTTGGTGACTGTGTAGGTGTTCTTGTTTGTGTAGGTGTTTTAGTTTGCGTCGGCGTTTGTGTTCTTGTAGGTGTTTGTGTTTGCGTCGGCGTTTGTGAAGCCGTTCTAGTTTGTGTCGGTGTTTGTGTTGGTGATAATGTTCTTGTCGGTGTTCTCGTTCTTGTTGATGTTTGAGTTCTTGTTCTTGTTTGTGTTGGTGTTTGTGTTTGTGTTTGTGTATTTGTTGCTGTTCTTGTTTGTGATGGTGTTCTAGATCTAGTTGGTGTTTGAGTTGGTGTTACTGACTGTGTAGGTGTTCTTGTTTGTGTCGATGTTTGGGTTCTGGTTTGTGTAGGTGTTTGAGTCTGTGTAGTTGTTCTTGACTGTGTAGGTGTTCTTGTTTGTGTAGGTGTTTGTGTAATCGTTTGTGTAGGTGTTTGGGTAATAGATTTTGTTCTTGTTTGGGTTGATGTTGGTGTTTGGGTAAATGTTACAGTAGGTGATTGAGTTATTGTTTTAGTTTGTGTGGGTGTTCGTGTTGCTGTAACTCCTTGTGTTTCCGTTCTCGTTTGAGTTGGTGTCTGTGTAGGGGTTACTGTTCTAGTTTGCGTCGTGGTTCTTGATTGTGTAGGCGTTTTTGTTTGTGTTGGTGTTTTAGATTGTGTTGGTGTCCTGGTTTGTGTTTGTGTGCTAGTTTGAGTTTGAGTCTGTGTTGGTGTTTGAGATCTAGTAGGTGATTGTGTAATAGATTTTGTTACGGTTGGTGTTCGTGTTGGTGTTTGTGTTTGACTAGCGGTTCTTGTTTGTGTCGGTGTTCGTGATTGAGTAGCCGTTCGTGTCGGTGTTACAGTTTCAGTTGACGTTTGAGTTTGTGTTGCCGTTCTGCTTTGTGTAGGTGTTTGAGTTTTAGTTTCTGTCGGGGTTCTTGTACTTGTTGATGTAAATGTTACAGTAGGTGTTTGTGTTACCGTTCTAGTTTGAGTAGGTGTTTTAGTCTGGGTCGGTGTTTGTGTCCTTGTTGGTGATTGAGTGGGTGTTCTAGTCTGTGTTGTGGTTCTAGTCTGTGTCCTTGTTTCTGTTGGTGTTTGTGTCCTTGTTTGTGTAGGTGTAGCACCAGGTGTATCTGTTTGAGTTGACGTTTGAGTCTGGGTTTGCGTTTGTGAAGGTGTTCTAGTTCTAGTAGGTGTTACCGTATATGTAGGTGTCTGAGTTTGAGATCTTGTTCTAGTTTGTGTAGGTGTTCTGCTTCTTGTAACCGTATTAGTGGGTGTCTGAGTTGGTGTCTGAGTTTGTGTTTTGGTTCTGGTATTAGTAGCTGTGGGGGTTTGTGTTTTTGTTCGAGTTGGTGTTCTTGTTTCTGTTGGTGTTTGTGTTGGTGATACAGTAGTTGTTGGTGTTTGTGATCTTGTAGGTGTTTGTGTTCTCGATCTAGTTTGTGTTTGAGATTTTGTTCTTGTAGGTGTTTGTGTTGGTGTTCTAGTCTGTGTTGGTGTTTGTGTTCGTGTAGCACCAGGTGTATCTGTGTTTGTTTGTGTTGGTGTTCTAGTTGTGGTTCTTGTCGGTGTTTGTGTCGGTGTACTTACTGGTCCGTATAACTCTAATGGAAAAAAGTCACCTAAAACAGAACCTGCAGATATCGCTTGTTGTTGAAAGAAGGTAATATAACTACTTGCTTGTTTAATTAATGTAAATCCTTGTAAAAATTCTGGGAGGCCAGGTACATATACATCGTAAGTAGTGGTTATTTCATCATCAATAGGTCTTACTTGAAATATTCTACTTGTTACATTAGAGGCACTCAACCTGTTAAAAGCGCTAAGCGCCATACTCTCACCAGTAAATACGTTTGCTTCTCCTGCTGTTGTACTAACAAAAAATGAAACACCTGAGTAAAATCTACCTGCAAATTCTTCTTGAGTTGACGACACCGGAGGAATCCAATTATCACCCGGGCTTAAATTTATTGGCAAAGAAGAAACACCTCTGGCAAAAACCATATACGTGCTTCCGGGAACAAATTGTGTCCACCCCTGTAAGAAATCTGGAAGACCAGGTATGTAAGTAATTAGCGCAGGGTCGTTTACATTCTCCCCTGCAAACATACGGTTTACGTTTGCAGCTGCAGATAATTTAGTATCACTTACAGTTAATCTTGTATCGCCAACAAATCTAATTGTTTGGCCACTAAAGAATACAGAACCCATTTGTATTATTTATACAGTTGCNATATTTAAATCACAACCAGGTAAGGTTATCTGTACTTCCACCCCGGTTTCTGAATTTGTATAAGTAAATTCCTTTCCAATATACTCGGCAATGGTCGAACATATAACTAATTTCGGGACACTATCAATACTAATAGTGGCCGAGTTTAATGATGGTGTGCCATTGAGAAAAGGCTCAAAAGATAATTTATCTCCATTAGCTGCTTGAAGAGTAATGCCATGTTTAGAAGCATGGGGTGATTCACCAGTTCCTATTAATTCTATTTTAGAAAGCTCTTGTTCCATCGATAAATGTTCCTGTATATGGTACCCCTGAATATGTTACTCTAAAGTATTGACTAGTATAATTGGTTAACGAATATGGTACTACTGATTTAACGACACCACTTACTGTAATAATCATACTTGCCGAAGTAGGTGTTCCAGATCCAATACAATTGTAAGCAAGTACGTCCCCAACAGCAGACTGGAATGTAACACCAGATCCTGATGGATGTGGTGATGAACCTGTAGCGGTTAAAGAGCAATTGAAAGATGATCCTAATGAAGGCGTTACGGTCGGTGATGTAGTTATTGTTTTGGTTTGTGTTGGTGTATTAGTAGGCGTACGTGTTCTAGTATTAGTAGCTGTTTTAGTTACTGTAGGTGATTGAGTTATACTTTTTGTTTGTGTAGGTGTTCTAGATTGAGTTGGTGTTTTTGTTGGTGTTGTGCTTTTTGATTGAGTGCGAGTTGGTGTGTTAGTTCTAGATTGTGTAGGTGTTCTTGTTTGTGTTGGTGTTTGTGTTTGACTTTGTGTTTGCGTAATTGATTTAGTTATTGTAGGCGATTGAGTTATACTTTTTGTTACTGTTTGTGTTGGTGTCTGAGTCGGTGTTTGTGTTGCAGTACGTGAATACGTCGTCGTTCTCGTAGGAGTTGGAGTTGGTGTATTAGTAGCTGTTCTAGTTTGTGTAGGTGTTTGTGTTCTGGTTTTAGTTTGTGTCGGTGTTTGTGTTTGAGAAATAGATACTGTAAGAGACTTTGTAGGTGTATATGTGGTTGTTTGTGACTGTGTTACTGTTCTTGTTTGAGTCCGTGTTGGTGTACTTGTTTTAGTTCTTGTTTTTGTTGGTGTTAGTGTCACTTGAGGTGTAGTAGTTAAAGTTGGTGTGGGTGATGTCCCCACGGTAGGTGTTTGAGTTCTTGATCTTGTATTTGTTTGTGTTGGGGTGGGTGTAGTACCCGAAGCCATATTATCTACAATAACCCTATGCGCACCACCAATTGGTATGCGGCCATCAGGAAAATCAGGATTTCTTACTGTTTGAGGGTTAGGATCAAAAATAAACCCAGGTGGTGCTTGTCTACCCCCCGTTCGCTTTTCGGGTCCGGGATCTTTAGGTCCTTTTCTAGTTCTATCAACTCTCCGAGCTCTTCCGTCATCTTCTTTATTACCAGAAAATTGACCGGGTTTATTAAAACGTATAGCCACCTGTCTATATTTATTGCAACACTAATCTATTCAAACAGTTAAGCGGGTGTTTTAGTTCTCGTTCTAGTTTGTGTCTTGGTTCTTGTACGTGTTCTAGTTTGTGTTACAGTTTTAGTACGAGTGTATGTTGCTGTTCTAGTGGGTGTTGGGGTTGCAGATGAATTCTGAGTGGCTGTCTGAGACCGCGTTCTTGTACTAGTGGGTGTCGATGTTTTAGATTTTGTTCGTGTCGGTGTCGGTGTTACACCTCCTGCTGGTGTTGATGTTCTAGATCTTGTCACAGTAGATGTCTGAGTTTGTGTAGATGTTGGTGTCTGTGTTCTCGTTGCACTTGCTGTTGGTGTTGGTGTTATAGTTACTGATTTTGTCCTTGTTGATGTATTAGTAGGCGTACGTGTTCTAGTATTAGTAGCTGTTCTGGATTGTGTAGGTGTGGGTGTCGGATATGTTGTNNNTGTAGGTGTTTGTGTTGGCGTTCTTGTTTGTGTAGGTGTTTGTGTTGGCGTTGGTGTAACAGCAGTAGTATCGGTGGTGGTAATAGTTGCTGTTACTGTTACGGTCTCTGTTTGGGTAGCTGTAGGGGTTCTAGTTTTTGTTTGGGTGGGTGTTCGTGTTGGTGTAATAGAAGGGGTATCGGTGTTTGTCTGAGTTTGTGTTTTTGTTCTTGTTTGTGTAGATGTTTGGGTTTGGGTTTGAGAAAGAGTTCTTGTATATGTATTTGTTTGGGTAGTGGTTTGTGTTTTTGTTGGTGTTTGGGTTGGTGTTTGTGTAACCGTGTCTGTAATTGTTTTAGTTACTGTAGGCGAAACAGTTTTAGTAACGTCATTTGACGGAGTAACTGTTGGTGTCGCGTAAGGTGTTTGAGATTTTGTTAGTGTTGGTGTTGGTGTAGCAGTTATAGTTCTAGTTGGTGTGGGTGTCGGTGTTGGGGAAGTAGTAGGGGCTGTTGTGCCTTCTGTGGCGGTTCTTGTTCTAGTTTCGGTTTGTGTGGGTGTTGTGCTTTTTGATTGAGTGCGAGTTGGTGTGTATGTTAACGTTCTAGTTGGTGTCGCTGGAGGGGTTGACGTTGGTGTTGAAGTAACGATCGGTGTAGATGTTCTTGTTACCGTCGGTGTGCTGTGAATGTTACCACCACCTATGTTAACATAATCAATTATCTTCCTATCCGTCGCCACAAATATATTTATCTACAAGAGTTATTATACAAGCGGTTATTATGACCCGGCCGATGGTGAGGGTGTCGGATATGTTGTCATCGTTACTGTATTGGTGGGCGTTTGTGTCGCTGTTCTGGATGCCGTCGGTGTATTTGTCGCTGTTCTGGATTGTGTAGGTGTGGGTGTTTGTGTTTGAGTGGGTGTATAAGTTGGTGTCCGCGTTCTTGTCTGCGTTTGTGATTGTGTTGGTGTCTGTGATTGTGTTGGTGATTGTGTTGGTGTTCTTGATTGAGTTGGGGTATTTGTCGCTGTTCTTGATTGAGTTGGTGTAGGTGTTTGTGTCGGTGTTTGTGTTGCAGTACGTGAATACGTCGTCGTTCTCGTAGGAGTTGGAGTTGGTGTATTAGTAGGTGTTCTAGATCTAGTAACTGTGTATGTTGGTGTTCTCGTACTAGTAGATGTCTGGGTTCTTGTCTGTGTAGGTGTTTGTGTTTTTGTCCTACTTTGTGTCGGGGTTTGAGTTGCAGTACGTGTCGAGGTTTGAGTTGTAGTTCTTGACTGTGTAGGTGTTTGTGTAGGTGTCTGTGTTCTTGTTTTAGTTTGAGTTGTAGTTCTTGACTGTGTATTTGTTTGTGTTGGTGTTGGTGTTGGCCCCCCGGCTGGTGCAAACTTACCTATATCACTTCTATTGACAGGGATCGCTTTTCCATATCTCTTTAAAAGTTCGGGTACTGATATCGGCACTAAAATATTTATTTAGAAATCTTCTCAATAAAAGATAAAACATCAGGATCAGTTTGATTGTGTGTGACACTTGAAAGCGTATTAAAGTCTGTAGTGCTAATAAATTTCTTTTTATTATTACCAAATACAATTTCAGTAATTAGATCTTCATCTAAATCCGCAAGAGAACTAATTATATTTTTATCACATAAAATTTCTCTTACCTCTGAAATACCATTACCCAATCTAAACAGTTTTTTAGCTTCTTTACAAATATATGTGTCTTTTAATTTTTCTTCAGACTCTGCTTTAATTACTTTCTTTTCATAGTAAGAATTAGCCATAGTCAATACCTTCCCGGTCACGATGCATGCAAGTTTTTTTGCCATTAAAATAATTGTATATTGGTTCTTTCAATATCAAGAATAAATAAGATTATATGGCAGACCAGGTTACTAAAATTTTAATAAGAAGCGGTACAACATCTGATAGAGAGACCATAACATTAGATTCAGCAGAATTAGGTTATGATACAGATCTAAGAAGAGTTTATGCAGGAGACGGCGTAAGTGCAGGTGGTAACCTTATTGGAAATAAATTAATAGGCCTTTTCAATTTAGATACTGAAATAAGTAGCTTATCTCGTGCAGTATCAGGTGATTTTGTATTTGATAGGGCTGATAGCAGATTAAAAGCACTAACCGGAACAGATTATAGTGAAAAAGATCAATGGATAATTTGTACGCCTGCAGCCGAAATTACAGGAACCGTGACAACAGTTTCTCCTGGAGCTGGTTTAGCCATTTCATTAGGTGGTGGTGCTCCTAGCACCTCAAATAGTATTACAACAGAAGGAGACATAAGCATTCTTGTCGATAGTATCACTACGGGGTCGGTTCCTTCAATTTTAGTATCAGGTGCCGCCGGTTTAAGAGCTGATTGGAATATACTATACCCTACTGATTTCGTCATATACACATCTACCAATATAGTCCCGAATGAACTAGGGGGGGTGTTAGAAGGAACAGGTCAAATATGGGAGGCAGCCGGTACTGTAGCAACGTCAGGAACAGGTGCTAGTACAATTTATGCGTGGAAACGTACCGGGTAAACATAAATACCTATATGGCACGATACGACGATAAAATCAACCAATTGTTAGGCGACTATATGGTCGCTGAAAGAAACCGAAACCCGAGAAATACAGACGGTGTAGAGGATGCACGAAAAGGCGCAGAGCAACATTTTGATAAAGATGAGCCTGAAGACGAAGATAACGAAGACGAAGATAACGAAGATCTAAAAGAAAACATCACAGGTGTAGGTCTCGGTGGTATGATGAATATGAGCGGTAACACAAATCCAGCACCTGGTTGGAATTATGTTGGTGGCCGACAACTTGGTGGCCAAAGCAACGCTGTCGATCAAGATGACGAAGACAAGACCGGTGAGAAGTCTGATAGAGATCTTGTAAAAAGCGTGAAGAAAAAGCACACAGCTGGTAAAAGATTATTAGCCAAAGCTGAAAGAGAAATAAAAAAGAATAAAGGCAGTTTATCATCCAGAACAAGAGATGCTTTAGCGAGAGATGAGTATGCTTCTTGGTCAGGTCATGGTCGTGAAGAGGATGCATAAGTGTTGTCTTTTAAAAAATTCTACCTAACAGAAGTAGGTAACGCATCGGGGCATTTTGATAGAGTAAAAAATGGCCCCGATATTTTAGCTATAGGTAGACCTTTAGGTAGTCTCAAAGCCGGGCAGGGAGGATTTAAAGGAGCTGCTCAAATTGGTGTGCCAGATTCAGCCATGATTACTATACCTACAGAGCTTCTAAAAGGTAAAAAATGCAAGCGTTGCGAGATGTTGAAGAAAAAGAAAAAGAAAAAAGAAGGTGATGTATCTCCAGACAAGATGGATGCTGGAGATTCAGTAGATCAACCTATGAAAAACACTCCTCAATTTATTTCGACTAGTGGTGGTACACAGGGTGGTTGGTTTTAAGGTAATTTTAATTTTTGACCTATTTGAATCTTATCTGGATTTATTCCAGGATTAACTTTTATTAATTCATTTAAATCAATTTTTTGATCTCTAGAAATTTTTGTTAGAGTATCTCCTTGTTTTACAATAATAATTTTTTCGTCTGCATCTCTTGTTCCGGGTTCAGCAACTTCCTCTGCAGCACTTTTCATTACTAATACTAATCTAGGCCCTCTTGTTTTTACGTCTTTGTACCATTTACTATCAACCATTTCATCTGCTGCCTTATTAAAATCTCTTTCTTCTAAAGCTTTTTTAAAATCTACAAAACCACCTAATTTAGATAACCCCAGATTAAACGACATATCGGCCACAACTAATTGAGCTGGGTATGGTAATTTATCAAAATCAGGTATATACTGTCTTGCATCTTTTATAGCTCTATCTCTCGATATATCAAATAAATTATATACTTGATCCATTGTTAAAGGAATACCAGCATTAACTTTTTTTAAATCTGCACCTACTGCGGCCAAATCTTGTCTAGCCGTAGGGTTTGTTAAATTGTAACCTATACCTACCGTTGGTATTCCTTTTGAATCTAAATACTTTTTAGTTCTAATTCCTTCACCGTGAGTAAGTTGATCAGCTAAATCTTTTGTGAAATTTTTGCTTTGTTGTACAATAGGTGTAGGTTCTTTTGCTTGTACTTCTGCTTGGGGACCCATTAATGATCCTAGACCTAAAGCACCTGCAGCTAACATATCTTTTACACCTTCTTCTTGAACATATGCTTCAAAAATTAGGTCATTATCGTTAATCATCTTTTATATTTAGTTCCCAAGGAAAGACTAACCAAATATCTGGGGTTGTAGTTTCAGCAGTGTAAGTAGGAAGCACTCTAGGGTAAGGAGAATCTGTACTACGGCCAAGCTTAGTATACAAAACAGCTGAATCAAATTTGCATACAATTTTGTGACTATAATTATAATAACCTAAAATTTTCTCTACTTCAAATAACGTCTCTCCTCTATCAACTAAATCATCAACGATTAAAAGATTACGAACTCCCTTTAAATCTTTATGGTTAATAGAAGTTAAAAATTGTATATCATGAGCTGTTTCTTCATTATATGCTTTTATTGAAACTGTTAAAACTTTTTTTATATCTAATGCTTTAGCAATTAAACATGTTGGTACTAATCCCCCATTCGCCAACCCCAAAATACAATCATATTTTGTTTCAGAAGCTTCTATTTTTTCTACAAGTTTTCGTACACAACTTTCAACATCATCCCAACCTAGATATACCTTTTCGGACATAAAACTATGATATCATAGTTTCTTTATCTATCAACACGTATTCTGGATCTGTGTTAAATTCATCATGAAGGCACTTACAACTACATAAAAACAATAAAGAAAATAATACTAATATTTTTAATGTTCTCATATCAATACAAAAAATATAGAATCTAGTTCTGATTTTGATAACTCAATGATTTTACCGTCTTGAGGTTCAACAAATTTTACAACTAAAGATTCAGTTCGATCGACACTATAAGGCTTAAAACCACCCTCAATTTTAGATACCACAATATTAATAGCATGACCACCTCTACCGGCTCTTTCATACCATATAACACCTATTGCTACAGATTGCTTTGTTGAATTGTCGTCTTTACCTTTTTGAGCTTTAGTGTGTACTATTTGTAAAAATACTCTAAAAGCTTCAGCATAATTATCGCAATCAAAAGTATGTCTCCAACCGAAAATCCCCCTTCTAAATAACCACTTTTTAAATTTTTCGTAGCCTTCGCCTTTAATATAGTTTAAAGAATATAAAGTATAGTTCGCATCAGGAGCATTAATTAGCCCTTTATGTATTGATGTTTTCTCATTTATTACATCTATTAACTCTGGCTTAGATAATTTTGTCATTACTTCCCACTAGGGGACATTAATTATAGTTTCCAGTCCGTAAATCCTATTAACGGATTAACTAAAACATTAACATCACCTGATACCGGGTCAACACCAGACTGAATACCTGCTGCAATGGCTTTCAATACCTTAACAGCCTTTTCCTTATTAGCTAGATTATCTTTAACATTAGCTGCATAAAATCCATTATATGCTGACAACCCTAAATCTAATGCACCTAAAACAGCCGTGTTAAAAGGAACTGGTACCTTTTCATTAATACCATCAGCGATATATTTCTTTACAACATCGGGTTCTACTTTTCCTGAATCAACAAGACTGTTAATAAGACTAGCGACATCTGAAAAATATCCTCTAACTTTTTCTTTATCTTCTACAGTGGCGACGTAAGTTTTAATAGAAAATGTCACGCCGTTTTCAACAACAGTTAAAATAACACCAAACTTCTTTGCTGATGCTTCTTCGGGTGTTAAATCAGAGTCTCCACATCCCGAGAACAACATTACCATTAATGGTAATAATAATAGATTTCTCATTATAAAGTTATTTAAGCTTTTTAGTCTATTGATCTATGCACGTCAGATAGCTTTCCGATAATATTTTCTACTTGGCCACCGGTCATCCCTGCACGTACGTATACTTTTAATTCATCTATAACAGCAACAAGTTTGTTTTTCTCTATGCTTCCAGGTTTTTCATTCTCTTCGCCTTCTGAAGCACCTGTTGACCTATATAATGCTGGGCTTAAGCCTTTGTCAATTTGATTACTGTTACCCGTTTGCGAATCTTGTGTTTGTAGTGAATCAAAACCTTCACTAACTTTTAATAAGTCATCAAACTTCATGTCTATATTTAGTGTCTACACCGTTTACAATCTTATCAAACATTTTAGTATTATAATATATAGCATCTAGTTCATCGTCATTTACTTCATGATTGATCTGCTCAAACAATTTTAGCTTAGGTTTATTGTCCATACCAAAATCAGAATTATAATAATTTTCTTCAATACCAACAGTAACAGGATTAGAAGTATCTATAGATCTAATATTATGTATATTGTTTTTACGATACCATGCAAACTCTCTAGCTAGAGAACAACCTAACAAGTGGTGTGGTTTATCCCAATTCCAATAACCTTCGCTAATCAATCTCTTAACTAGCTGTTGCCTGCCGGAGCTGCATCGCTCTAGACGGTTGGTACCAAACCCGGTAACATTATACATACTAAAATCAAAACTGATAGCAATGTAATCTGCGCGACCGCTCATATATTCGTAACACTCCACAACTTGAGTCCAAGTTTTTCCTTGAACAACACCAATCCGTTTTCCAGGAACATCATAATAAGAAAATTCTTCATAGCTATGAATAGTTGCTTCATTGTCTTCCAAAACATCTGGAACAATTAGAAAATTAGGTTTAATTTTATCTGCCCATACTGCATATTCTTCTGGTTTAAATGATTCGCCTAATTCAAAAATAGAGTTATCTAAAAGAATTTCTCCGTTAGGTCTTAAAGAACGATATTTTTCTGTGAACCAATCACGATACTTCTCATTCTCTTCCATTAAATGTACCAAACAATATTGATAATCATTAAACTCTAAAGAATTCTCTAAGATACTAACCGGGCATTCGTGTGAAACTAAAATTCTGTTCATGCAATAATGATATGAACATCCACGAATTAATCAATCTTTTTCTTCAGCATTTGCTCTTATATATCTATTGTATATAATTCTTCCCAACTCCGATGAAAACTTGCGAACTTTATATTCCGGTTCGTCATAAAAGAAAGCGTGTGTTATTTCTTCTATTATTACATTAAGCTTTCTTTTTTTACCTAAACGCTTATCAACAACTATCTCTGCTTCTGGGTGTTCTGGGTCGATACAAAATCCTTCCATCTCTAAATTTGTACGAATGGAACGAAATGAGAGAGGAATTTGAATATGGTCGAATCTCGTAACTACATGATCAGCTTTCTTTTTCTTCATATAAGTATTTATTATTGAACCCTTTATAAGATATTATACATATAATCTAGTAATTTCTATATTTATACGTGTAAATATTTAAATGAGCATATATCTTTGTATATGTGGAAATTGTAAAAAAGATGTTAAAAGTGAACAACACTTAAAATTAGTGTCAAGAGAAGACTGGGGAAAAACAAGATATGGTCTTGGTATTCAAAAATTTATTTGTGAAGAATGTATAGATAAATTTAGTAAAAAAGATATAATAAGTGATGACTAAAGATCAATTATTAATTAAAGTTAACTATATGGTTTTTAACAAACTAGTAATGATATTTACTGGTTTTGTTTTTGGTATTATTTTAGGGAGTATAACGACATACTATTTGACAGATCAGGAAAGTGACGACTACATAAAAGGTTATACAGACGCCATGGTGTATATTTATCAAAACGAATCTAAAGAACAAGCCGATTAAGTATTTGAGTCTAGGGGTACGAGATTGTCTGCTTGTTACCCTAATAGAAAAGGAAAAAATGAAAACATTAATCAAAATAGTCGCTCTAGCAGTAACGCTAGCGGTAGCGACTTCAGTTGACGCACAGGTAAAACCTGATAAGGGACCGAAGGGTAAAGATAAAGTTACCCATCGCGATGGAAAGAAACCTTCTAAAGAAGATATTAAGAAACGCTGGGAAGCAGCTAAAAAGAAACGCGCGGAGGAGCACAATGATGCGAAGAAGCGTGGCTCTAAAGTTAGCGACCGTAAAAACAGTTCTCGAGGTCGATCATTTGGAAGGTTAGTTCGTTCTGACGATAAACTTGCCGGGCTCGTTAAAGAGTGGAGAGGTAAGGAAGCTGAGCTTAAGAAGAAGAGCAGAGCTCTTTGGGAGAAGTTAAAGAAGTCTGAAGACGACGATGCAAAAGCTAAGCTTAGAGCAGCTCTTGGAGAGTTAAGAAAGTCACATGGAGCAGCATCTAAGAAACATCGTGAAGAAATCGGTGCTCGTTTAAAGGAACTAGGAAAAGGTGATTGGTTTAAAAATGATCGCAAGAAACAGCTCGATAACGAGCGTAAAGGTGATCGCAAACGTCGCGGTAAGCCTGGTGAATGAAAGGGAGATGAGATTGTAATTAGATATTATAGGCCTTATTATATACCCCATAAAATAAATGACAGAGCTTTAAAGTCAAAACCTGAGATAGATTGGAAGTTACCAATTCCTCAAAGCTTTAAAGGAATTATTATAATAAAGCAACCAGATAATAATTACATAATCAGAAAATAATCGAAGGGCCCCTTAGGGGGCTCTTTTTTTACCGGGAATAATAAATAAGTTTACTATGGCAAATTACGAGACAGCAACACCGTCTGTTACCACACAACCTTGTGGTTAATATAATTGGTTTAACCTCCCCCTTGATAGAGCTCTACTTTTGTAACATTAAGTTTTGGTATTGACTTTCTTCGTGAATTTGGTCTCTATATAAGTCTTTTATTTTATCTATACTAATAGGGGTGGTTTTAAACTGTCCCCATGTTTGATCAATAGGGCAATAAAAAACTGTAAACATATTATCAACAATAAATTTATAAAACCATTCTATATCTTGGTTGTTATTATTCAACATATACGGACTAAACTCAAGAAAGATACTTCCTATATAGCCTCCCTTAAAGAGCTTTGACGCTCCTTTAAGTATATCTATTTCACAACCTTGTGTATCCATTTTAATTAATCTTACCTTTTCCCACTGCACCCCAGAATAAAGATTAATGTCAAAATAATCATCTAATGTAATTTGTGATACGGTTTCTTGATCAAAGGTTTTGTTGTCAACTAATTTATCTTTTTTTAAAGCTTCTGAAGATCTACAATCTCCCATATTGATAGCGTTTATATCAAATTGAATTTTTTTATTACTCTCACCTAACGCAACATTTACAGGAACAATAACGTCTTGTGCTTTATGTTTTTCAATATTAGAAACAAGAATGTCATAATTTTTCTTCATCGGTTCAAATGCAATAACTGTACCATTTTTACCAACAGCATTACAAAAGTTGATTGCATGTAACCCAATGTTAGCACCAATATCTAAAACATGGTCACCTTCTTTAAGATTGGTTAATAGAAATTGTATTTCATCATCTTCAGGAAAAGGAGTTAAATGTTGATTATGTAGATATATTTGCTTAGATAATTTTTCCTCAGGAGGGTCGTCACCATGATAGTTAACATCGTAAATTACATCAGTTGGCATTTTATTTCTTTTTAAAGTAATCTTTTATATCAAGAATTTTACATACCAATAATNGAAACGGTATTGTCAAAAAAGACCACAAAGNGGGTCTATCTTTTCTAATATCATATACATCATCAGGAATAAATCGAGTTTGCTTAGCATCATTAATTTGTTCCGATGTAGTTAATTTTTTGTCGGCATTTAGAGCACGTTCACGCGACTTACTCAAATAATTTTTTAGACTAATCATTTTACCAAACCCATACTATATGTTCTTCTTCAAATTCTTCAGGTAATATGTCGTAATGTTTTCTTTTCATAATTCTTCTTCGCCTATATGTCTAACATTTTTATCTGATATGTTAGAATGTATCCAGGTCTGGCGTTGACTATAATTCATTCTCATAAAAAACCCTCTTATAAGATCGTGAGACACGCCTTCAGGTATGTCTAATTCTACTCCAAGCTCTTTTTGAGCCATTTTATCAAAATCGAATGGTATTTTGACTTTCATCTTCTATATTATATTATAGTTCCGTTTGTAAATCAATCTTTATTTTAAGGCTTAATAATAAACCAAGAGCTACCATGACGAAAAGGTTCTTTTAATTTTTCACTATCAGCAAAATATTTATCATATGCTAATTTTATAGAATCACGCTCTATTTCTTGATACTGAACCCCAGGCCAGTCATCTCCTCCGAAGAACCCTCCTGTTCTTACTTTAGGGTAATATAAACTTATATCTGAATAAACGGATTCAATTTGATGATCACCATCAATAAAAACAAAATCAAAATAATTATCTGGAAAGGTATTAACTGCTTCTATAGAAGGAATACGATATACATTTATTTCATTTATTGCTTCACCTAGGTTCTCTTTAAAGAGTGGGTAAAAATCTTCAACCGGTTTGATGTCAAAACCATCCCAAAGCTTTTGATTTTCCCATTTTCCAGTTACCGGTCCAGTAAAAGTATCAATAATATTAAAATCCATATCAATATTTTTAGATTTTAATATTTCATACATATACATTGTACTTTTACCTAGAAACGACCCAATCTCTAAAAATTTGAGCTTATTGTTTCTTAAGAAAACAGGTGCTAAATCATACACCCTTTCAAAATTAAACCAACCTGGAATGTCTTGCCACCTTTTCATTAATTTTTTTGCATAACAAAGCAACCTACCCCATGAGCTCTATCATCATAAATTATATCTTCCATATCTTCCGGTTCAGTTTGTTCCCAATAAAACGGCTCACTAGTATCTTTTAAAGTATAGGTTTGTTTTTCTATAATTGTACTGCCTTTTGTTAACTCTAATAACTTTTCCCAATTATAATTTTGATGATAGTGTTGCCATACCGGCTTACCAAAAGGAACCGTTAATATAATCTTACCTTTATCTTTTAATATTGATAAAGCTTTTTGATATCCTCGTCTATCTTCACCTTCTTTATACTTCCAACCTGGTGAAAGCTCAGCAGCACCAACATGCCGTGTATCTTCTGTGCACATTGGGAAATGTTCTAAGGAGGAAAGGAACATAACAGTATCGAACTTCTCATCCTTAAAATCATACTCAATAAATTCACCATGGTACTCTCCACCTCTGAAATCTGCTACCCTATAGTCATAGCACCCAAATTCTATTGTGCTTTTAATTGGGTCATTATATTCATCGTTAGTGGGTATACCACCGACATCTAAAATAACTCCGTCTTTTTTACCATGAGCAATTATAGCACCACAAGTAAATGGAATTTCTACGCTTCTCTCTGAATCATATATATCTTTAACACGTTTCATTGGTTAATATATTAATAAATTTTGTATCATAAGGAACGCATTCTTTGCCTGGTATGGTTCGTAAGTCGAATTCGGAACCAAAGTCATTAGGAACATGTACAGTCTTAGAGTTACCTAAAAAAGCGGCCCACCACGAGAACGTCGAGTTAGCAATCAACAATTTCTCGTATTTCATAATCTCTAAGAAGTCCTCATTCGGCGCGATACCGTCGCGGCACACCACATTCGGCTCGAAATGCGCGAACCTGTCCATATAGCTCTTGGTGTTTGCATCCACTATTATAACTAAGTTGTCGAACTCTATATTCTCTATAGCAGCCACTATACTATCGGGGTGTATTATCCTGGAATCATGGCCATCTAAATTAAAATCACTACCGATCCTGAGATTAACGCACAAATCATTACTATTTGGAGGAATATCTGGAATGTTGAACCATCCTCTAACCCTTTCATAATTAGCAAACAAGTCAGTATCCTGAAAATAGCCTGATAACATGACATTGTTTATCTCATCATCTAACCATTCATTTTGTATATCTTTATAATAATAGGGTGAGTCTTCATATTCGTTAATACTAATGTACTCACTAATTGTCGTTGGGGTGAGATCAATCCTATCCTTAAACATATTATTGAGAAAATCTGGCTGAACTAAATGCCATGAACCATCCCATTCTGGTAAGCGTGGAATACCTCCGTATATATCAGCGAAATGTCTCATAGCTGCATATTGAAAGAAGATATTACCATGATTACCCATATGCTGAAACGTAAACACTCTAGGATGTATTCTATTTGTAAGATAATTATAATAACATAGATATTTGTTAATGCAATGAACCTCGCCTTTAGCGGCGCATTTTTCTGCATATATACCATCCCCATATGGAGCATCATCCCACCTAACCTCTTTGGCATATTTCCATTTTACCATGAAGCAGGCAGTATCTATACCGAATGGCTTCGGCCGGGGATTAGGATCTAGCCGTTTAAACCCATCTCTATTAACTTGCCCCCATGTTATCATGGCATAATCTTCATTTACCAGATCTTTAATATTGTCGTACCATTCTGGATGCACTATATTATCATCATCTAGATATACTATCCAGTCGTCATCTGCGAAGTCATAGCTATCTAAGAAATAGTTTCTATTCCAATTACCAAAATTACCAGCTTTTTGTTTGGTCATGAAGGTAGTCGCATTGTCTAGCTCTACCGGTTCCTTAACATTCAGATCATACCCAACTAACCAATTACATTCTTTAGGAACCGTCCGAGCAGTCTCCTTTATAAGGTGCACTCTCACACATGGGGTTATTATATGAACCATTTTTTATTAGTTATCCAAAAAAGGGGGAATATATAGGCTAAGAATTCCGCGCCAAAATTTTTTTTTGGGCATGCCCCTTCCCAAGGTTCCCGAACATCTCTATATAGTTAGTTCTCCGTTACCCGTGTCTCTCAGAAAAGCTTCTCTCTCAAGCTTTGTGAGAGAGAGCCACCCCCCATCGAGAAAAACAAAGCAAAAGCTCGATGGGGGGCTCTCTGATGAGTTACTCTTCTGAGTCAACCTGGACGTAAATACCTTCTTCGGCTAGCGGTTCGTCCCAAACCTTCTCTTTAATTGCCGCTACAGCCTCTTTGCCTATGAGCTCTTCTTTAGTCTTCTCATAAGCTTCTGTCTCTGGACTGAGCTTAGACTCAACGACAGTCGTTACAACCTGCTCGTTATCAGCACTGACATTACGCTTGGCTGCCTTACCACGCGTGTTCAAAGCCAAGATGTCTTCCCAGCTCTTATCTTTGCAAAGAGCATCAAAAGCTTTCTTATCTTGAACCAGCTCTTCTATCGTTGCGTTGCGTGACCTCGTGATGGCCTCTCGGCTCACATAATACTTCTGTAGATCTGTTACAGTTGTACCCAGCCTATTGGCCTTCTTCTGTAAGTAGTCGTACGTTGTCGGTCGACCCTTACCCGTTACTATACATGTTAATCTTGGACTTGCCATATCATTAATTATAAGGTGGTTCCTAATTCTGTTCCACTATCAAATACTCTTCACCCTTCCAAACTTTAAACCACCCATCTTCATTGACCTCTAGACCTCTAGTCCATTCATTCAATATAGGACCCTCTAGCTCTTCAGCTTTTCCACTCTCTAACCAAATCAATATATACTTTTTCATCTTAACCATTCAATTCACTAACAACCTCAATCTCATCACTATCAATAGTAAAACCATCTCCTAACTCAATAACATCAACTCTACCATCATCAAATCCACACACTACACCATCTTCACAATCTTGACCCTTCATCTTTACTATACTACCAACCCTAATCTCTAAACCATTTTTATCTTTAATATCTTTCATATCCACTTTATAAATTATAAGTACGTTCCCTATTCTAATCAAATAAACAATCTATCTTCTTTTTATCAATCTCATCAATAATCATACTCACATTAGTAATCATATTATCTTTTGTAAGATTAACAATACCTTCTTTATCACTTTCACCATCATCTTTCAAAGCTTTAACTATCTTAAGAAACTCTCTCTCTATCATATCTTCCATGCTATAATTATATGTAAGTTCCCTATTCTAATCAATTAACTTCTCAAAAGACTCTTCAATCAATTCAACCCAACTATCCCATACCTCTTCATCATACTTACCATTACTAAAATCTACCTCTTTCTCAATACTATCTAAATTCAACTTATCTACTTTACTATACCACTTATTACCCTCTTCAATAACCAATAACATATCTTCTTCACCATAACTAATAAACCCAACTCCATCAATTATTCCACAAACCTCATAAAACTCTTCACCATCATCACTAAACTCTTCCCACTCATCTTTTCTCATCTTCTCAACAACATATTTCTTAAACACATCATCAACAATACTCTTAAACTCCCCATCAAACTTATCTTCTTTTATCCAACTAATACTATTTTCAGCATAACTTGTATAAACATCAACAACTTTTATATTTTTCATCTTATTTTTCAACATTTGCAACATTTGCAATACAATAATTATATGTAAGTTCCCTATTCTCTTCAACATCTTTATTCCAGAGATCAGCAGCTGCCTCCGTCCATCTCCCTCTCATCGACGAATATGCCCTCTTCACCTAATTCTTGCAATTGATAACCAACTTGCCAATCCTCATCAACAACAACATCCATCACTATCCAATCAGAACTCTCAGCTACCAACTGCTCGCCCTTGATCACATCGCCCACTTTATATTTTGGTTTTGGTCTACCTTCCATGCTCTAATTATAGGGTCGTTCCCAATTGGGATCAACAGGAAAAAACTGTGGGGGCCCCGCGGGGGTAGACGGCGTACCCGCTTGACTAGAATACGGAACGACCTTATAATTATAGCGTACTGCGAGTACCACCATACTAGTTTTGGTCTGCATCAAGCCCACGGGGCTGGCGAAAACTCCCTTTTTTCAAAAGGGCTGGGTAAAGTAAAGACAATCGGGGGAATTTATACATTTAGTTCAAGTTAATAATTGACTAAAAGACTTGATGTATAATGGATTGTTCATATAATAATAGCATGAACTAAATGTATAGACCATCTNAAACCTTAATGAATACCAGAACCCGCCTAGAGGGGGGGCTTTTTCTCTCTTGATTTTTGGAGAGTGGCGCAATAAATAATTTTCTTGAATGTTTGTCTGGAGTGCTTAAACCTAATACTTGCTGACAATTGAAACTACTTGCTTTTCTTTTGATCTCTCTTTAACCCCTTAAAACTTTTATCATTTTTTTGTATTTTGTATATTTCTTTTCTCTCTTACCGAGAACTAACTCCTGGAAATCTTTTCTTTAACATTCTATTTCTTTTTAGTTCGCTTTTAACTATTTTTTGATCATTTCTAATACTTTTCCAGGCAATAACACTATCTATACAATACCTTATCCGCTTCTCTAAACCACTCATCTCTGCTATACCTTTACTATTTCAACACGTTTATTATTTCCGTTCGTTTCTATTCTTCGTGTTCTGGAGCCTTACTTTCTGGTTGAGAGCCATCATTATCGTAATTGTCTAACTCCTCACCATAAACATCTCCATGCAATGCTTCAATGATTAGCTTTATATCCTCTAGAGACATACTAATGAACGCTGTGTCCCATTTTTGTCTAGCAGCTCTTTGTGTCTCTTGGTATTGTTTTAACTCCTCATTCAGTCTGATTATAAGTTTTTGTTTATTGTTCATACCTTTTTGGTTCTTCGCAGTGTTTTAATAACTAGCTTCATCTCTGCTACTGTCAAGAATACACACTGCTCATCATCTCTGTGCGCACATTTCTCTTCGAATCTGCTTATCAATCCGTTAATTATTTTCTCTTTCATATCCTTTGAAAATGTCTATGATCTTTATACAATCCCATTCTTATTAGATGGAGAATATTTACTGTCTCATCTATTACCTCTTGTGCTGTCCGCGAATGTCTATCATTTGCCTCTTGCAAGTAGTTCATATTGCCTTCCAGATAAGCTAATGCTCCTGTCAGATCCGTTCCTGCTTTTTTCATCTTCATTCTAATATGTGCTGACCCACCTCATTACTGTCTGAAGCACGTTATTGTAATCTGTTTTCATTGCCTCGGCTTGAAATTTCTTCCTCTCCTCCAGCGGCACTCGAGCATTTCTCAGCGCTTTCGTCACTCTTCCGAGAATTGCAAATGCATTGCCATCCTCTCCGACCATCTTTACTTTTATTTCTGGATACTTCATACCTTTTTAATACTCATCACATATATCCCAAATGGAGTATACATTCTCTCAACTAATATCAACGCATCATCTGCCAAACCTTCTATAGCTCTCTCCATCCAATCAGGAAAGATCACTTGCTGGCTCTTCAGACGTGCTACAGTTTCTTTTTCTTGTCTATGCATTCTACTTTGCTCCTATATTTCTTTGCCCACTCCTCTGCTGTCCTCATATCGTGAAAAATTGTAAGCCCTTTCTTTGTCTTTACTTTATAGTTCATTTATTCAATCCTTGTAATTTACTATGAATGCTAATTTCTGTGAATCCTTCTCAAATGCAAACTCAATCTCTGCCTCTGGGATATGCACATACACAAACACTTTGCTCTTTTTCGGATTCTCTCCACAATCATAATAATTTATCGAATAGTAATCCTTCTCTTCAAAATTCTTATCGCGAATCGTTCTGTATCCTTTCTCAGGACCTGCTTGATTCTTCAGTATCTCTACAAATGCATCTATTGCATATGGACTTGCTTCACTCATATATCACCTCAACCTTATCTCCGAATGGATTCTTCTTATCTTGCCACATCTTGTACATCTCTGCTAATTGAGCTTTTGATCCGTGCTCCACAAATGTCACCATCCATGCTTCAACTGTTTCAAAATTCACTTTCACATTCATCACATCTTCCATGCTCTAATTATATGGTCGTTCCGTATCCGATTCAACTGTAATCTTTATGACATCCAGTGCCAGCCTCATTATCATCATACCCTGCATGATATTCTTCGATCTCAGCTTTTGTCATCTCATCGATGCCCACTCTCTTCTGTCCATTCAGCCCCTCTCCGTTCTCGTGCTTTCCATAATAGTGAGGGCATCTCGGACGAATGTACCAGCTATCTGCTGCTCCTCGATCATATGGGCCTCCGTGCCTCTCATCATATTTTGCTTCTTTATTTCTCATAACGTTAGCTGTAAGTATGCTTTTCATAAATTTAATCCGTTGCGAAGTCGCTCAAATCCTCTGTGATCTTAATATCCCACATTCTTGTAATCCATTCAAGAGCTCTCAGAGACTCATCACCTCCGAGATATCGAAACAATTCCTCAGCGAGCTTCTCATTCATGAACTCCTCTGTGCATGTCTCTCTCATCTCATCCAATATCCTAAAAACTTTATGCATGTCTGTCATAACAACTGCTAAGATTATATTGTAGTTCCGAAAAGCCATCAACAACAATTTGACAAAGATTATCCAAAACCTCATCATTTGCCAATCTGATCAAATGATTCTCCATTGCATATGTGCGGATGTTTTCTTGCATTTGCTCGCGAGCCTCAATAAGTTTTCCTGCTTCTCTAATACTCATTCTGACACCTCAAATCCTTCAGCTTTCATATTCTTCGTGAATAACTCCCAACTCCCTCCAGTCACTGGACAAGCCAGATCNTCATCATCCATAATGATCATCACATCATGTGTGAGTGTCCTGAGTGTATCCTCATCTATCTTATCCTTATTGGACAGAAGAAACCCGTAAATGTTCTTAGCGACCTCATAAGTGTTCTCAACACTCTTTTGGCACTCCTCGATTTTGTTGTAATCTCTTATCATTCTCATGATGCTATAATTATATGGACGTTCCCTATTCTGTTCAACCACCAAATGCTGCTAAATCGTGATCGAACATCTCTTCACATCCGACTTTTGCCAGATCATGAACATTCACAAATTTGTGATCTGCATTGGGCTCGTGATCATTCCGATAACAGGGGCTGAAATTCTTATTACCACCTTTACCCTGAATACCAACCAACCAATAGAACAAATCATCCATTCTATAAGTAAATCCCTCTCCGTCTCGATAAAAGTCTACCTCATCTTCTCGGATCGCAACCACTATGCATGCATCACCATGACCATCTAAAACGCAAACATCCATCAATTCTAAATCACTTATCGTAACCATGCTAATATTATATGTAAGTTCCCTATTCGGATCAATCTTTATTCCAGGGCTCTGGACGATCCTCTTTATCCAAATCGAAGAGCATTTTGGTGCACATCTCTTCCAATTTCATCTCAGAATGCTCCAAGAATGCAGTGATTTTATATGGATGCTTCAGTTTCTTAATTTTCCAGTGCATGGTTTGCAATTCTTGCAAATGACCTTCCATCGCTTCCAAAACCATCGCCATATGAAAATCCAATTCATCCATATCCATATCATCCTCAAACTCTTTGGCTGATATGTTAATTCTTCTCTTCTCCAATACTGTCATTTTCATGATGCTATAATTATATGCAAGTTCCCTATTCTGATCAATTACTTTCTGAGGATATATTTCTTTATACAATACCAAATGTAGTCTATTAAATTACAACAAATCTCAAAAAGAATAAATGGAGAAAAAATTATATAAACTGCTATTTTTTCTAATAATCTCATGCACAGGCATAGATCATGTACAGCACTAGAAACAAAAAACTTAATTTCAATCCGTACCTTTTAAGCACCCTGAAGATATTTATGATTACTAGATATTTTAATGAAGTGGTTCAACAAAATGTGTATCTAAGAAAGAAGGCCATTTGTATTCAGGTAGACTTATGATACTATCTTCTAACTGCTCCGGTAAGGTAGGTATAAATGGCGATTCCTCCTCTACTTTCTTAGAAGAATCGAGGAGAGAAAGGTTATCTGTCAGCAATCTATATTCTCTTACATCGAAATCTAATTTCAAGAGAGGGTTAGTCTGGTATAGAGTCGGTGCTTCTATTCCAACCGGTATAATATTTTCAATTTTATTCTCTACGAATTTTTGCCAAACGTACGTAAATCCGTACAATGAAAGAGAAACCCCCAACCACAAAATCACGACATACTTCATGAAAGTATTTACNCTTCGGGTGTGTCCGATTGATCATTTTGTTTATTGCATCAAGTGTTTCTTTATCCGCTGACCAACGCTCGTCTTTCCAAGAGAATACTGTCAATTGAGTGCCACTTGTGCACGCTTCTCTACTATTTCTTTTGTCAACCATCTTGCACCAGATCCTCTGCCAATTTTCAGCACTTTACCTTCTTTGGTCAACTCCCTAAGTGCTGTATTCGCATACACCTCACTTATATTATATTTTTCTACAAGATCATTAACAGAGATCTTCTTATCAGATTTAATAATATCCTTCTTGATCTGATTCTTCTTATTGGCTTTACCAGAAAACTTCTTGTCGTTGTCCACAATGATCTTCGCGCTCATATCAAACCCTCGAGCTGTCATGAACAAGTCAATACCGTTAGTCGGACCAAATCGATTCTTCGAAAACCAAATCGATCGAGCTTCATCATCCACATCTGGATTAGGAGCAATATTCAGATTAGCATCAACCGTATGAGGTACAACAGTCGAGCCTTTCAGCTTACCAGCTTTAGTCAAATGCATTACAAATGCTATACAACACTCATTTTTCTGAGCAGCCTTTACAAGAGTCTGCACTGCATAACGCTCTTTAGCCATACTATTCATCTTTGTCTTTGTAGTCAAAGCCTGAAAGCTGTCAATTACCAAAAAGTCGAGCTGCTTTGTAAGCTTTGCCAACTCATCAATATCACTCACATTCGCAATGCTCAATGTATTACATCTAATCCGATTACATGTAAATGTAAGCTGATAGACATTTTCCTCACCAGAGCAATACCCCACCTTGTAGCCATTCTTGGCCAAACCATCTAACAACTGCACCATAAATGTGGTCTTACCACATCCTGCCGCTGCTGTTATCGTCATGGTCGATCCTGGGAGGAATCCTTCGTGCAAGAGATCGTTATCAATTGTATTGATACCCGTCATCATTCTGCGATAAAAAATATCAGGTACAACAATATCACATACCTGTCGCAATTCCGTTTGTTTGAAGTCTAAGTTCATCATAATTTCACTCTCTTTATTATGGTTTCGTTCCTTAATTCGTCAAGTGGATTACTCCTCCTCAAGACATTAAAAATTCTAATTCAATTCCTTTATCGTGTGCTTCTGTGGAGTAAACAATTCCTTGCTTTTTATACTCTCCATCTTCTTTTAGATAAACGGTGCATCGCTCCATGTTTATCTTCCAGCTCTCATCATCCCTACCATTAACTTTTTCAACATATGTAATGAAAGGTTCCTCAACTCCTGTTTGGTTTGTGTATTTCAAACTCTTCTTCACTCTTACCATGCTATAATTATAGGGTAGTTCCTAATCCTCCTCCACTAGAATCACCACTTCTGAACGATTCTGAAGAAACATTTCTGCGGAGGTAGCTGAAACCAATGAAAAAGAGGAGATGTGGCATTAGTTCCAAAGCTTCCAAAATTATATAAATCTTCCCACTTTTTAAAGTCATGAGAGTATTGTACCCAATAAGGAAGAAAAGGATCCATGCCCGAGAATTCAAAATAAATACCTCCAGGAGATCCATATGGTTGTCCAGTTGCTTCAACTACTTTTTGATGAACAACTTTAATCTTCATCTTCAAAGGACCAGCATTTACAATTGCTGTTGATAACAATAAAAGGGATAGTGTTCTTAACATTTCTTTACCTTATTGTAAAAGTTGTTATGAATAATTTCTCCCCAAGTAGTGCAGTATCCGGTTTCCCATTCCTCTTCAATAAATTTCTCTACCTTATCCCAATCAATTGGCAAATTCAGATCAGCCAATTCTTGCATATAGAAAAATGCTTTTATCTTATATGTTTCCTTGTCCATTCTTGACTCTGCCTCCATCTCATCTCTCCAAATCTTATGAAATGTTCCGTCAATTATCTCTTTTGCTTTATCACTTAGCATGCTTTAATTATATGCACGTTCCCAATTCAGTTCAATAAAAATGGACGCGAGAGACGGAATCGAACCGTCAATTGCTCTTTTGCAGAGAGCCGTCTTACCGTTTGACCACCCCGCGGATTCATTATGCCCACCCTAGCGGATTCTTATCCGATTCCTTGACGTAAATTCCTTCTTCAGCTAACAACTCGTCATACTCCTCTTCTTCTACTTTAGGACTGAAGTCTAAATCCATTTGTGGGTCTGGTTCCAAGCTAGGTGGCTTAGACATATTAGACCCCATACCCCTCAAGTATGCCAAATCAAATAATTCCTTCATCAGATCGTCAAGCTTGTCTTGATCAACAGTAACTTGATTGTACATGATCAAATCATACTCCCAATTCCTCTTGATGCTGTGCCTTTCTTTGAGCATTTCAACCAGCTCTCTGTATTGCATCTTCTCAGCTCTTAAAACCTCTCCTACTGTCATGCCATTTAAAAATTTTGTTCTTTTTAACATGCTATAATTATAGGGTAGTTCCCAATCTGGATCAACCAATTACTCCCATGCCTTCAAACTTCAGCATGCAATTAGTTGCGATCTCATCAAGCTTTTGTTTAGATTGACAATTACCAATATCCATCAACAGCCTTCTCTTCTTGAGCTCACTATTCATTATCTGAGAACTCATCAGGTCTCTCAGCTTTATTTTTGACTCATTTAGATCAATTGATTCCCAAATATCTTCAATTGTCTTCCTCAATATAGATGTTTTTTTCATATCCATCGCATCTATAATATGGTAGTTCCCAACTCTATACAAGAGTTATCTAAGCTCACCTGTAGCACCAGATGTCTCCATGAATGTTAACCCATTTGATATCAAAGAGTTACTATCACCAAAAGCTTTTGATACACAATGCCCTATCTCGACAGTCTCTGTGTAAAGATCATCCTTCATTCCATTCCTCATCAATAAATCGAAAAGATGAGCAAACTCATTCATGAAAACTTTCTCTTTCTGATCAAAAGTTCTCTTTAGACCCCAGTACCTTTCGATAGGAAAAATTATCTTATTATCTTTTTTCATAAACTGTAAAGGGACGCCTATCTCTTTAATTTGTCTCACTCTTTTCATTGTGTGCTCTTCTATGTCTTTTTCCTCCTCGTAAGTGTGACACAATTCATAATAGAACCCTTCGTTACAAAATTGTTTTTCGAATTCATTTTCATCGTAGTGATGGAGAATCATATCAGCATCAACGTAAAATAATATATCGTTTCTATCTAAGTAAAACGTTTTTAAGAAAGACTTAACTTTAATACAATCGTTGTCCCTGTAGTTGAATGGTGTTATTCCGTACGCGGCTAATTCAGTCCTGAAGTCGATTACTTTAACATTTTTATATTCTTTGAATTTAAAGCCGCAATAGTAAGGATCGTCTGTGTGGATATATATGTTTGAAGATTGAGGTATATTTTTATCAAAATAGTTTTTTATTATACTAGCAAAATAATCAACATAAGGTCGCCCCACACAAACTGTAGCAAATGAGAAAGTCATGTTAATAATTAAAGAGAAAAGGAAGGACTTCTACGGTTGCCCTTCCTTGAATATGATCCTTTACCTTTCTTAGGTTTTTGAATCCTCGTGCCTGTATTAAACTTAATCAGGAACCTTGCCTTTATTATTTTTTTCATCTCTCACCTACAATACTTATTATAGGTAAGTTCCTTATAAGAGTCAAGAACTAGATATTACGGTGTACTTTGTGGTGTCCATTTATCAACAATAGTAAATATTTCAGCTTTTAGTTGTTGAAGTAGAGCGTCTGGCCAATTAGACAGCCAATGTTG